>ULWQ01065616.1_pt1 | contig 139907 bp, 74 predicted proteins | sample 1960491 | NCBI WGS metagenome assembly ULWQ01 (sample SAMEA4835816, study PRJEB28245) | human gut metagenome | biome: gut microbiome; material: fecal sample | place: Denmark | collected 2008
ATTCAATCCTAGTTCGTCCTCAATGACCTCTCTGACGACCTCCATTTGCCCTTTCCCACCGTCGGTAATGATCAGGTCGGGCAACGGCGAACTTTCTTCTATTGCGCGCTGATAACGCCTTTTTACGACTTCTTTCATCGAAGCATAATCATCAGGCCCCACTACTGTCTTTATATTGTATTTCCGGTAATCTTTCTTCGAAGGTTTGGCCTTTTTGAATACCACGCAAGCTGCCACTGCGTCCGATCCCTGTATGTTCGAGTTATCAAAACATTCAATCTGCAAGGGCGGTCTCTCCAAATGCAGTTCTTGCTGTATTTCTTTCATCAGGCGCATACTTCTCTGTTCAGGATTCAGTTTCTCCGCCTGTTTCATGCGGTCGGCCTTGTATTGCTTCACGTTCAGGATAGAAAGATCCAGCAATTTCTTCTTATCACCCCGTTGGGGAACGGTGAAAACGACATTATTTAATTCCAGGTCAAGTTCGAAGGGGACGATAATCTCTCGTGACCGGCTTTTATAACGTTCCCTCATTTCGATAATGCCGAGCGTCAGCAATTCCTCCTTGGATTCATTCAACTTCTTTTTATATTCGAAAGTAAATGCCTGGTTGATTGCTCCGTTTGTGATATGCAGATAATTGATAAATGCGGAATTGCTGTCATCCTCCTCGATCGAAAAGACATCTATATTATGTAGTACGGCGCTTACCACTTCTGATTTGGAACGGTAGTTCTCTATCAAAAGATATTTCTCTTTAATCTTCTGTGCTTCCTCAAACTTCATTTCACCGGCCAAAGTCTGCATCTTCTCCAATAGCATACGGCTAATTTCCTGCGTATTCCCTTTTAGAATCTCTTTGATTTCATCGATGTTTTTTAGATATTCTTCTTGTGACTGAAGCCCGATGCAGGGTCCTGCACAGTTCTTTATATGATATTCGAGGCATACATTGAACTTCCCGGCCCGTATGTTCTCCGGAGTGAGGTTTAAAGAACAGGTACGTAACGGATATAAATGCTTTATCAAGTCCAGCACTGCATACATCGAGGGGATATGGCTGTACGGACCATAATAAGATGAGCCGTTTCTGATAATCTTCCGGGTTCTGAATATCCTGGGAAAATATTCGTTCTGTACACAGATCGAAGGGTAAGTCTTGTCATCCTTTAATAAGACGTTATAACGCGGCTTATATTTCTTGATCAGATTATTTTCCAATAGCAGTGCATCTTCCTCTGTGTTCACCACGATATACCGTATATCAGCTATCTTGCTTACCAATACCCGTGTCTTTCCCGGCTCGTGTTCTTTGCTGAAATAAGAGTATACCCTTTTCTTCAGGTTTTTAGCCTTTCCAACGTATATAATCGTTCCTTCCGCATTCAGGTACTGGTAGATTCCCGGCTTTTCAGGAAGGTTTGCCACGATTCCTTTCAAGTATTTATTGGTTTTGTTTTCCGCTTCTGTATTCATAATCTTTAGGGATGAAATAGCTAAAATGAAAAAGGGCGTAGTATCACTACGCCCTGCAAATATAAACAAATCCTTTATAAAGTCAATACGGATTCTACTTCTACATCATCTCCGAATACTGATTTTCCGTTGAGGTCTTTCAGTTCAATGATAAAGTTGATATATACTTTCTTCGGTTTCAATTTCTTCACCAGTTCGCAGGCTGCTTTCATTGTTCCGCCCGTTGCCAGTAAGTCGTCATGCAGCAGTACTACATCGTTTTCATCCAATGCATCTTTGTGAATCTGCACTGTGTCTTTTCCGTATTCTTTGTCATAGCTTTCTTCAATAGTTTCTGCGGGAAGTTTTCCGGGTTTACGGATAGGGATGAAGCCAGCATTGAGTCGGGTAGCCAGAATCGGTCCCATGATGAATCCTCTTGATTCTATACCTACAACTTTGGTGATACCTTTATCCTTATACATCTCGTACATAACGTCCGATAATTCTTGCAAGCACCACGGATCTTTGAACAATGTGGTTACATCGTAAAACAGGATTCCCGGAATCGGAAAGTCGGGAATTTCCCGGATACTTTTAATTAGCGTTTCTTTGCTCATAATCATTGATTTATCTCGTTTCTTTAAATGCTTTGTTTCACGTGAAACGTTGCCGCTTACCGGCCCGAAAGTACCAGCAACACGTTGATGTCGCTTGGCGATACTCCCGGAATCCGGCTCGCTTGGGCAATGGTCTCCGGATCTATTTTAGTCAGCTTTTGGCGAGCTTCGGTGGATAGGGACTGGATAGAAGAATAGTCAAACTTACCTTTTATCTTTATACTTTCCAGGCGTGCCAGCTTTTCTGCTATCATTCGCTCTCTGTCAATATAACCTTGATATTTGATTAAGATTTCGGCAGCTTCCAAAATTTCTTCTTTACGGTCTTGGTTGGCACTTGTTACTTTTTCCAGTTCCCGTTGAAATGCCGGAATGTGTTCGGCTATGTTCTCTATCGTCACCTGCGGACGGTTCAATATTTCAATTAATTTGCAACCTTGACGTAGGGGAGCTGTTCCTATCTTTTCGAGCGCATCATTAATTAGTGCCGGTTTCATCGAATAGTTTCGTGCGAAGGAAATAATCTGTTCCACAGCTTCCTTCTTGCTTTTCATCAACCGATAACGGTCTTCCTTGGCTAATCCGAGTTTGTATGCCCGTTCGGTAAGTCTCATGTCTGCATCGTCCATACGGAGCAGAATCCTGTATTCTGCGCGTGAAGTAAACATCCGGTAAGGTTCGTCAACTCCCTTGGTAACTAAATCGTCGATTAATACGCCGATATATGCTTCATCGCGTGCCAACGTAAATTCTTCTCCACCATGGCAATTAATGTGTGCATTGATTCCGGCTATTGCTCCTTGTCCTCCGGCCTCTTCGTAGCCGGTGGTTCCGTTTACTTGTCCGGCAAAGAACAAGTTTTTAATAACTTTCGATTCCAGCGTATGTTTTAATTGTGTCGGATCGAAGTAGTCATATTCAATTGCATATCCCGGACGATAAATAACCAAGTCTTTGAAAGCGGGAATCTTTTTCAAGGCAGCAATCTGTATATCCATTGGAAGCGAAGAAGAGAATCCGTTGAGGTATAATTCCTGTGTTGTTTCTCCTTCCGGTTCGAGGAAAAGCTGATGCTGGTCTTTGTCGGGGAAAGTCACAATCTTGGTCTCTATGCTGGGGCAATAGCGCGGGCCGATACTTTGAATTTGTCCGTTGAAAAGGGGAGAGTCCGGCAATCCATCACGTAAAATCCGATGTACTTTTTCATTTGTATAGCATGTCCAGCATTGGAGTTGTTTCAAATGACGTGTACTTGTATTCATGAAAGAGAACTTGTGGAAGTCACATTCTCCGTCTTGCGTTTCCATTTGGTCGAAGTGCACGCTGCGTGCGTCGATACGTACCGGAGTTCCGGTCTTCATTCTTCCGTAAGTAATCCCATGGCGGGCGATAGATTCGGTCAGTTGATAGGAAGCCGGTTCAGCCATTCTTCCACCTGGCAGTTGGTGGCGTCCTACGTGCATCAGTCCGTTAAGGAAAGTTCCCGCAGTCAGTACGATGCACTTTGCTTTGAAAGTAACTCCCCAGACGGTGACGAGTCCTGTCACCTCTCCGTTTTCAACGAGAAGTTCGCATACAGTATCTTGCCAAATATGAAGGTTGGGGGTGTTTTCCAGTCTCTCGCGCCATGACCAGATAAACTTGGCGCGGTCGCATTGGGCACGAGGACTCCACATGGCGGGGCCTTTTGAACGGTTTAAGATTCGGAACTGAATAGCTGTTTCATCTGTCACCAATCCCATTTGTCCACCCAGTGCATCTATCTCACGTACTATTTGTCCTTTGGCGATTCCTCCTACGGCCGGGTTGCAACTCATCTGTCCAATCTTGTTCATGTCCATTGTGATGAGACAAGTCTTGGAACCTAAATTTGCTGCTGCTGCTGCTGCTTCACAGCCTGCATGTCCGGCACCGATTACGATAACGTCGTACTTAAAATCCATTCCTATCTTATTTATTATCAAACGCTGCAAAGTTACGGAAAAGTTGCGAGACTTGTATCTTTCAGTTGTTTTTGCTTCCGAAAATTCGGGGGGAGTGTCCGGAATGGTTCGAAAAATCGCCGTAATTTTGGAGTTTAAATATACAGAATGTCTACAATCTTATCTCTTATTTATTGCTTTGTACTTGCTTTTGGGAACGGAATGCTAGAATTTTGCATATTTAATCTTTTATTTGCTGTCTTTTTGTAAGTAGAAAAATGGGCGGTTCCTCTGATGAAATAGAAGTGAAAAGAGAATATCTGTCCGTGATTCCATGCATTTGAATAATGAATGTCCTTATTACACCTAATCGTTCCTTGTTTTCTTGACATAAATCAAAAAAAGAGGGGAAAATATGTTTTTTAGCATACTAACTATTGTTGTTTTCTAAAACAGCTATACCTTTGCAGCGTAGTTGTGAAACTACTAAGATTTTAGGTATTAGAACAAGGTAATATTAAAGGATATTAGTTTATAAAATTAAGGTATTGGATTTTAAGATTAGTTTTTAGGAAAAAGGTTGTTTTGACTAGGTATTAGTAAAAAGTAGTTTTCAGGAAACGAGTAAATGAATGATGAAAAAGAAGAATCCCATTTATGGGGATTCTTTAATGGTGGAGCGGAATAATTCGCTCTTTTTTTGTACCCCTATATCGCTGTATGCTATAAGCATGGAGTTGTTCCTATTGGAGCATTTAAGTTTCTGCAAGGGAAACAGTAGTTTCTCCGGCTTGAAACTTTAGTTCCAACGGTGCGAAACTAGAGTTTCTAAGCCTTGAAACTTTGGTTTCCATTACTTGAAACTATTTGTTTCTCGGCGTGAAACACCTGCTGCCAAGGTATAATCTGTTGGCCCTGTCTAAGGGATATATTTTTTAGTAGGTGGATACCGGCTGGTTTTATATACTAATTTGTTTGAAAATGGTTGGTGATAGGTGATAGGTTGGGTGATAGGTTAGGAAACAACCTATCACCGTCGGAAAGTACGATGAATAAACGGTTTGCTTGATGTCGGTGATAGGTGATAGATGATATTGTGTTTTTTATATAGAGAAAGAACGTTTTTATTTTCTATTTTGTAGGCTACTTAAAGTCTGTGTTTTTGAAAAAAACAATATATTTGCATTCGTAAATATCGATATAGTAAGTGGTTATAGCGATTTCTACGAATTCTGTATTCTTTTTTGATGAGTAGAGTGACAATATGAGTGATAGAATTGACACCATAGTAGCAGGAGTTAACCGGAAGGATGAAAAGACGTGGGGCGATTTCTACGATCGTTTTTATGCTGCTCTATGTGTTTATGTTTCCAAGATATTGCCAATTCCCGATGCAGTTGAAGATTTGGTACAGGAAGTCTTTATTTCCGTATGGGAGGGTAAGCGTACCTTCTCTGATATTAAAGAGCTTACCAATTATCTTTATCGTGCCTGTTATAATAATACCTTATTATATATACGCAATAATCAGATTCATGATAGTATTCTAAGTTCCCTTGCTGAAGAATGTCGGCAAGACGAGGATATGATTTATGCATTGACAGTGAAAGAAGAGATCATCCGTCAGTTGTATTTCCATATTGAAGAACTTCCGCCTGAGCAACGCCGGATCATTCTGTTGAGAATCGAAGGGTATACTTGGGAAGAAATAGCGGAACGTCTGGAAATAAGTATCAATACCGTTAAAACTCAAAAGAGCCGTAGCTATAAATTTCTTCGTGAAAAGCTGGGAGACTCTATTCATTCTATAATTCTCTGTTTATTTTTCTAAAAAGAAATAAAGTCAATTTGATACTTCTTTGTCTTTTTATTGATTGATTAAGATTTGTTTTCTTTGTTAAATGTAACCGTATTTCTTCATTTTGATAGCATAATGCTATATCTTTCTCTTTAAAATCCCTCGTTGGATATTCCTTCTCCAAAAAAAGATCATCTTTTTGTCACCCTTTTCTATGAGTTATGTATAGTTATAATAAAGCAAGGATGAAATTGCAATTTAATTAAAAAATAGATAATAAGATGAATAAGTTCGAAAATATATATCAAGATGCTGCTTTAATGAGAAAGTTTCTTTTGGGAGAAGCGAATGAAGCAGAACGGAAAGAGCTTGAAAAACGATTGGCGGAATGCCCGGACTTAAAGAAAGTGTATGAGCAGTTGCAGAATGGTGAAACATTGAAGGCTGCGTTTGGAGAATATAAAGATTATTCATCAAAGAAAGCTTATCAATCTTTCCTTCAGAAAATCGGACGAATGGAGAAGAAGGAACGTAAGCCTTCTATTTCCCGGGTTTGGTGGTATGCTGCTGCGGCTGTCATAGTTCTGGCTGCCGGCCTTTCATTCTATATGTCGAATTTCTATTCGGCAGTAGAGGAGAAGAGAGTTCTTATTCAGCCGGGTACACAACAGGCGCAGTTAACGTTACCTGACGGTAGCATTATTGATGTGGATAAAAAAGAAGTGAATGTGGTAGTAGATGGCGTTCAAGTAAAATATAAGAAAGGAGTGTTGTCTTATCAACCAACCGTTACAACACAACATGAGGAAGAAAGTACCGAAGAAAAGCCGGTTAAATCCAATGAGTTGGTTATACCGCGTGGGGGTGAAAATACCGTAATCCTGGCGGATGGAACTACTGTTCATTTGAATGCCGGCTCCAAGTTAACTTATCCGGTACGTTTTGCAGGTAAGCGGAGAGTTGTGGCATTGGAAGGCGAGGCCTATTTTGATGTCGTAAAAGACGAAACACGGCCATTCATCGTGCAGACTCATCTTGGAGAGGTAACTGTGCTTGGTACTGCCTTCAATATCAATGCTTATACCGATGCGTCTGTTTACACAACGTTGGTACACGGAAAAGTACAGTTCTCTTCATCAAGCATCGGAACTATTATTCTTTCGCCGGGGGAGCAGGCTGTGGTTTCTGCCAACGGTTCGGAAAAACGTATGGTAGATCTGGATGAATATGTCGGTTGGGTAGACGGGAGGTATGTCTTTAATAACCGCCCTTTAGGAGAGATAATGCAGACATTCGAACGTTGGTACGACATACAGGTTTATTATGAGACTCCCCATTTGCGTGACATTACTTATAGTGGTAGTTTGAAACGCTATGGAACAATAAATTCATTCCTGGATGCACTGGAACTGACAGGAGATCTGACTTATAAAATCAGTGGAAGGAACATATTGATATATGATAAGGTAGAAGAATTGGAATAATATAGAATAGTTAGAATATTAGGTACACAAAAGTTTAATCATTAATTTATGAGAGAAAAACGATGGCTGCTATGTTTTCTAGTGGCAATGTGCTGCACGTTTAGTGCATGGGCTTTACCGTCACAAGACAAGACGGTAACTTTGAAACTGCACAATGTCTCTATCGAGACTGTTTTGGATGCAGTGAAGAAACAAACAGGTGTGAATATGTTGTATAATTCACAAATGTTTAAAGGAGTGCCTCCGGTGTCGATTGATGCGAAAAATGAGAAATGGGAGATCGCACTTAAGTTGATTCTTAATCCTCAGGGATTTGATTATGTGGTGAAGGACGGCATTGTGGTGATTCGCAAAATGCAGGCGGAAAAACGGGAAAACCGTATTCGCGGTATGGTTGTTGATTCGAATAGAGATCCGATTCCCGGAGCCAGTATTATTGTGAAAGGTACTCGTACAGGTACTTCAACAAACATTGAAGGTGAGTTTACGCTGGATGTGAAAAATGACAAAGTGACTTTGGAGGTCTCTTTTATCGGAATGAAAAAACAAACACTTCAGGTGGATGCTACCCGTAAGAAGATGCTTGAAATAACTATGGTGGACGATGTGAAAACATTGGAGGATGTAGTCGTTACGGGATACAGTAATGTTCGTAAATCCAGCTTTACGGGTAGTTCTACGCAAATAACAGGTGATGAATTGCGCAAGGTGTCACAGACGAATGTACTTGACGCCATGCAGTCGTTTGATCCTTCTTTCCGCTTGATGACTAATACGCAGTTTGGCTCCGATCCTAATGCGTTGCCTGAAATGTATATTCGCGGACGTTCGGGGGTAGGTGTCAGAGATTTGGACAAGAATCAACTGTCTAAATCGAATCTGGAGAATAATCCGAATCTTCCTACATTTATTATGGATGGATTTGAGGTTAGCATTGAAAAGGTATATGACTTGGATCCTAGCCGTATAGAGAGTATGACTATCCTTAAAGATGCTGCCGCTACGGCTATTTACGGTTCGCGTGCCGCTAACGGTGTAGTGGTAATTACTACTGTTGCTCCAAAACCGGGCGAAGTTCGTGTTTCTTACAATTTCACCGGTACATTGGAAATGCCCGATTTGCGCGATTATAGTTTGGCAAACGCTTCGCAGAAACTGGAAATGGAACGTCTTGCCGGACTTTTTGAGAATACTGATTTTGGAACTGAAATCTATGATTACAACCGGAAATTTGCTGAGATTCAACGTGGTGTAGATACCGATTGGATGGTATTGCCTCTGCGAAATGCATTCGATCATAAACACAGTCTTTTCATAGAAGGAGGTACGCAAAATCTGCGTTGGGGTGTAGATGCATCTTATAATGGAGCGAACGGTGTGATGAAAGGTTCTGGCCGTGATCGTTACAGTGTTGGTTTTTCTTTGGATTATCGAATGAAGTCTTTGCAAGTGAAGAACACTGTATCGTTTACTCATTCCAAATCAAAAGAGTCGCCTTATGGTTCTTTTAGTGATTATACTATTTTGCAGCCGTATGATACACCTTATAATGATAATGGTACATTGAAAGAAAATTTAAAATTTTCGCAAGTTAGTGGCGGACGCGTGGCTAAAAACCCGTTATATGAAGCGACTCTTGGCAATTATACTTGGAGTGCTTATGATGAAGTATCCAATAATTTGAGCTTAAATTGGTATCTGACTGATTATTGGACCGTCAGGGGGCAATTCAGCGTGAACCGCAAGTATTCTAACGGAGAACGGTTCATTGATCCGTTATCTTCAAAAACAACAGCTTCCCCTCGTGACGGTGGTCATAATTTGGGTGACCTCTATGTAGATAATGGAAACAATTTGAGTTGGAATGCAAATGCGGCTTTATATTATACACGCTCTTTCAATAAACATAATTTGAATTTGTCTGTGGCTTGGGAAGCATCTTCCGGCTCATCAGATGCGACAAGTGCTCATTATCGTGGATTCCCGAACGGACAATTTCATTCGCCGAATTATGCAGCCGAGATATATGAAAAGCCGTCGCGTACCGAAGGAACCTCACGTATGGTTAGTACGTGGGCTACCGGAAACTATACATGGAACGATATCTATTTAGCTGATTTTTCCGTTCGTTTTGACGGTTCATCTGATTTTGGTTCCAAACAGCGCTGGGCACCTTTCTTCTCAGGAGGTTTGGGAGTGAACATTCATAATTATGAATTCCTAAAAGGTAATGAGATAGTCAATAAATTGAAGGTACGCGCATCGTATGGCCGGACTGGTAAGGCTAGTTTCCCGTCTTATGCTGCTACAACCATGTATGAGGCGCTTTTTGATGAATGGTATGCAACAGGCTTTGGCGCAGTGCTAAAAGCTTTAGGAAATAACAACTTGAGTTGGGAAAAGACTGATAAGTTTAATGTAGGTATTGAAATGCAATTTCTGAATCGGCGCTTAACAGTAGATGCGGATTATTACCATGATAAGACCATTGATTTAGTGAACGATGTCAGTTTGTCTCAAACTTCAGGTTTCTCTAGTTATAAAGACAATATGGGCGAAGTGTTGAATCAGGGATTTGAGTTGCAGGTGCGTGGTGAAGTATTTCGTAATCGTGACTGGTTGGTAGCTCTGTGGGGAAATATGGCACACAATAAAAATAAGATTGTGAAAATATCAGATTCACAACGTGCCTATAATCTACGTGTAGAACAATTTTATCAGAATTCTGCGAATGAAGAGTATGGTCGCTATAATGCTCAATATGCAGTACCTATATCTCAATATGAGGAAGGACAGTCACTTACTTCCATTTGGGCTGTGAAGTCTTTGGGTATTGATCCCACTACGGGTAAGGAAATATTCCTGAATCGTGATGGTAGCGTGTCCGATACTTGGAATGCCACTCAGGAAGTGGTTGTTGGTAATACAGAACCTAAATTCAACGGTTCTGTTGGGTTTAATCTTGCCTATAAAGCATGGAGCTTGTTTGCGGCTTTCCAATACGAATGGGGCGGACAGGAGTATAATCAGACTTTGGTGGATCGGGTAGAAAACGCCAGAATACAATATCAAAATGTAGACTTGCGTGTGTTGACCGACAGATGGAAACAACCGGGAGATATTGCTCAGTTTAAAGATATTAAAAACGCTGATAATGTCACCATGCCGACTTCACGCTTCGTTCAGGACAAGGCTTATCTGCGCTTGAGTGCATTGACTTTGAGCTATGATTTTAATCGGGAGTGGATAAAGAAACATTTGGGGATGAATATGCTTCGATTGGAAGCAAGTACACGCGATTTTATTAACTGGAATTCTATCCGTCAAGAGCGAGGCTTAAGCTATCCGAAGTCATGGACGGTCGATTTCTCTATTAAAGCACAATTCTAAGTATACCATTATGATACAAAAAATATATACTACGTTTATTTCTTTTGCGTTTGCAGCCTTGACACTTTCTTCGTGTTCAGATTGGCTGGACCTTTATCCTTCCGACGAGATAAAGGAGGAATACTTGTTTTCTTCCGGTGATGGTTTTCGTACAGCGACGAATGGTATTTATCGGAAAATGGCCACTTTCGATTTGTATGGAAGTAACCTTACTTGGGGAATTCTGGATGCTTGGGCCCAGGCTTATTACATAGAGCAAGCTCCAAGTATAGCTGGTGGAACCCCCATGAGAAAGATAGCAGAGCTTGCTTTTAAAAATACCGAATTGGTTCCTGTTACTGATGCAATGTGGAAAGCCGCTTGGAATGTGGTTGCCAATTGTAATGAATTGGCTCAGCAAGCGGTTCAAGCTGACCCTAATCTTTTTTATGGACTTGACAGTGAACGCCAGATGATTTTGGGAGAAGCTATTGGATTGCGTGCATTTGTGCAATTTGATTTGCTTCGTATTTATGCTCCGTCTCCTTCATCTGTTGGTTTTAGAGAAGATAACCGTACTTTTATTCCTTATGTCAATGTTTATCCCAGTTATATTAACGATCATCAGACGGTTAATTATTGCTTGGAACAGATTATTGCTGATTTGAAGGAAGCACAGCGTATATTGGAGGAAGTTGATAAAGAATCCAAGATGAATGCAAACTCTAGATTTAACATCAATGAAGTCTCTCAAAGCCAGTTTGCAGGATCTAGAGGATATCGTTTGAATTATTATGCGGTAACAGCAGAATTAGCTCGTGTTTATTTGTATGCAGGAAAGAATGCGGAAGCTTATGCAGAAGCCAAAAAAATCATTGATGAAGAAAGTGAAACAGGTTATTTTAAAGCATCAACCAGTTCATCAGGTTTCAGGAATGGAAATATGAAGATGTATAATGATATTATTTTTGGGCTTTATTCCCCCAAGGAATTAGTGGAATGGGATCAGGAAATAAATCATGGTTCCGACGGCTCTAGTGAGGAACATTATCTGTGTCTTGATAGCGAGGTGGCAAAAGAATTATATGGAGATGAAAAGGACAGTGATTGGCGGTTTAAGTATCAACTGGAAGAAATGTATTATGGATATTATTATCGTACTTTGAAATATTACAAACAGACGGAGAGTACTACTGTCGGAATAACAAATAATCAGACAATTCCTATGATACGTATGTCTGAAGTGTATTACATTGCCGCTGAAGCAATTTTTGATACTAATCCCCAAGAAGCGCAGGGGTATTTGGAATTGGTGAAGAAAGGAAGAGGAGTATCAAAGAAGTTTGATAATGTCACAAATAAGTCAGAGTTTATAAACTTGCTGGTAAATGATGCCCGTCGTGAGTTCTTAGGTGAAGGACAGATTTTCTATATGTATAAACGGTTGAATCGGACGATGCCTGCCAGTTCTTATTATAGTAATCCCGTGTTACCAACTGACGAAAATATGATATTACCTAAGCCCGATTCGGAGTCAAACATTTAAGTGTGAATACTATTTTAGAATAACTACTTAAAAGAAACGAAAATGAAGAAAAGATATGCTATATGGGGAGTGTTGTTTTGCAGCGTATGTCTGATGCTCGCTTCATGTGAAGAGAAGGGATTGTTGGTCAGCAGCAACGACACAGCCTATTTAAAATTCGTTAACGATATGACTAAGGATACTACTACAGTATCTTTTAAAATGTATAATGAAGGTGAGGATGCTGAGATACCGATAGAGGTTTCTGTTTATGGGCAGATGCAGGATGAAGATTTACATTTCAATGTAATTGCAGATGTCGAACGTACTACTTTGCCGGCTAATTTGTATGTATTGCCTGCAGATTGTAAGATTAGAAAAGGATTGCTTACGGATACTATTTATGTAACATTGAAGAATGATCCGATATTGAGGGCAGAAACGAAGATATTAGCGTTACAGGTTGTAGAAGCAAATACTGTGAAACAAGGTGATTATTTGTATTCGCGTGCTCTCATTTCTGTCACCGATCGTTTGTTTAAACCCGATTGGTGGTCGGTAAACGATGCTGGGACGGAGGAAAACCCAGGAAATTCGGTTGATTGGTATTATTTAGGTGAGTACTCAGAAAAAAAGTATCAGATGTTTTTGGACGAGTTGAAAAAGGATGATATAGTGTTTGATGGAAAGAATAAGCAAGTGTTGCGTAAGTATTCATTGAGATTGAAGAATACCTTGAAGCAGATGAACGCAGGAAAGGATATGGAAGATTGGGTGAAAGATGAGAATGATAATGTGATTACTGTGGAAGTGGCAGGGTAAATTATAAAATTGCAAAGTATGAGAAAATTAGGAATATATGCAGTGATAGTAGTTTTAGTTGGAGTTGTTTCCAGTTGTTTGGATGATGATAACAACTATAACTACAAGCAAATAAATGAAATGCAAGGTGGTGCGCTCAATTTTGAGAACTTTAATTTGGATTATAGTGTGATAGAAGGAGAAGAATTGGTATTGGCACCTACATTTAAGTTTACAATAGATAGTATTACACCGGATGTTAGCTATGAATGGTATGTAGATAAGAAGTTGCAGACAGGCGAAACTGGTCCCACTTATACATTTAAAGCCGAAAAGAGTGGCACATATCAAGTGACATTTGCGGTAACAGATAATAAGACGGGGGTTCAGTTCGGAAAATCCACAACCATTAATGTGAGATCTATCTATCAGCGTGGCTGGGTGATTTTGTCGGATGATGGCGGGCGATCTGTGCTCCATTTCATTGTGCCCACAACACAACGTTATCAGGTAACGTATGGTGGAGAGACGTTCACTCGCGATTCGTTGGTCTATCATATAGTGAAACGTGATATTATCTCCAATCTTGGCTCAAATCCGAAAGGGTTAATGAACAATATTGGTGAAATGGATTATAATAGCGAATATGGGATTAGCGTGTATGACGAGTTGGTGGTGAAGCAAGATCGTTGGGTCGAACTTAATGGTAATACGTTGGAACGTGAGGTATATACGGATGAAGAATTTCATGGAGATATTCCTGCTGATTTTTCTCCGGTAGAAGCTGCTATGACTTTTTCATCCAAAGCGCTACTAGACGAGAATGGATTGATTTATTGGGAAAAAAAGGCGGATGTGACGGATTTCCATGCAGGTACTTATATGCCCATAGGATTAAATAATAATACCCGGTTCAGTCGTTTATTCCAAGCCTACAAGTTTAATGATTATATTACAGATGTGATGCTTGCACTGACGGAAGAAGATAATTCATTGGTTGGAATCTTGGATATGGGATATGCTACTAGTGGTACAGTAATTACTGAAAATTCCAGCTATACAAGTGGAAATATGTATAATATCACTGATCCGAGTGGCGAAGATCATTTTTCGAATATAGAGAAGACTGTGGTGGATGCATTACCTGCTCCGTATAACTCTGGAAATGATATAACAGAGTCTGAACCATATTGGACTGTTCTGCTGAAAGATGAAGCGACATCGGTGTATGAATTACGTTATTTCGGATTGGAGGCTGAAAGAAGGTATGTTGGCTGTCTGGAAGGTTGGTATTACGAGGCCTCTTTGGGTGTTATCAATGATTATCGTGGTATGGCTAATTTTGGAAACAAGCGTTATGTAGTCATTGCTAGCGGAAACCAACTTTATTATTATCAATATGGATGGGATGCTTATGGAGATGTGGAATATAGAGGTGAATTAATGCCATTGGGGGAACCCTTACCTGCGGCTGTTAAGACATTGTCGGGTATGGATGTAACCACCAACTTATATAAACAGAAGTATCCTTACGCTGGGCAATTAGGCGTTGCTCTGGAAGACGGAAGTTTCTATATATTTGGTGTTGTAGAAAAAAGGTTGGAAGATGGGACGTGTACAGAGGTTTCTCTTAAACAACAATTCCCGAATGAAACTACCTCGGAAGAAAACAAGAAGTTTGGTAAAATAGTAGATGTCCTTTATAAACTGGGACGCGGTATGGATTATATGTCATTTGCGTTCTAGAAGAGCTTTAAAAGCGTTTTTTTGATAATAAATAACCATTATGGTATTAAAACAACTTTTTATTGCCGGCAGCTTGTCTTTTACTCTTGCATTGCAAGGATGGGGACAAGTTCCTGCCGAGCATGATACGGTACAAGCCAATTATGAGTTGGCGGAGAAGTTCCATAAATTTACATTAGGGGGAAAACTGTCTAATAATAGTATGTCCCTTTATCCGCATGAAATCAATGATACGGATAATTTTTGGTTTGATTTTACGACTTCGGCAGGTAAACACTACTATTATGTCAACCCCAAGGAGGGAAAGAAGGAGTTACTCTTCGATAACGAGGAAATGGCTATGCTGCTTTCCGGTTTAACTCATGAGGTTGTGAATCCGGTAAGGTTGGATTTGTCAGAATTAAAGTTCGCAAAAGATCAAAAGTCATTTGTATTCAGTTACAGGTCGAAAAAGTATGATTACAATCGAATTACCCGCAAATTGAAAGAGGTGGAGGAGAAAAAGGCAGATGACAGAGATGCCGAGCCGATATATTCATGGATGAATTTTTCTCCGGATAAGAAGTACATACTGTATGCGAAAGACCATAACTTGTATGTGAAGGGCAACAAGGCATTGGGAGTAGATACTACGGAAGTGCAATTGACTACGGACGGAGTCCCTGATTTTTCGTATGCTCGTGAGGAGGATGCGGGGGAGAATGGTGAAGTTCCTTCTAATGCTCGTTGGTGTCCTGATAGCCGGCATGCATATATTGTGCTTGATGATAATCGGAAATTGCGTGACTTTTGGGTGATTAATTCGATTTCGGACAAGCCGGAGTTGAAGAAATATAAGTATGAATTTCCGGGAGATAAATATGTAACCCAGAATGAACTTGTAATCATTGATATTGTAGAACGGACTGCGAGAAAAGCGAAGATACAAAAGTGGAATGACCAGTATGTGATGCCTTTTAGTGTAACGTCGGATAGCAAGTATGTCTTTTTTGAACGTACCAAACGTACATGGGATGAGGTAGACGTATGTTCGGTCAATACCTCTACCTTGGAGGTCAAAGAACTGATTCATGAAGTGGATAAGCCTTATCGTGATCCGCATGCGCGTAGTGTGGAAGTGCTGAATGATGGAAAAGATATTCTATTTCGTTCCGAACGTACAGGGTGGGGACACTATTATCATTACGACGGTCAAGGGAACCTGAAAAATGCGATATCTTCAGGACCGTGGGTAAGCGGACATATTGCCGCTATTGATACGCTGCAACGTACGGTTTATTTTTATGGATATGGAGATGACCCGAAGATCAATCCGTTTTACTATCGTTTGTATAAGTCCAATATGGATCGTGAGGGAGCAACTCTACTCACTAAAGAAGACGGGCAGCACCGGGTAATCTTTTTGAAGTCTAAGCGCTACTTTATTGATACATTCTCAAGAGTCGATATGGAGCCGAAGATATTATTGAAGGACAATACCGGCAAGGTGATTATGGAGTTGGCAAAGCCTGATTTAAGTCAGGTATATGCCGCCGGTTGGAAGAAGCCGGAAAATTTTGTGGTGAAAGCTGCCGATAATGTTACGGATTTGTATGGAGTGATGTGGAAGCCGTCTAATTTTGATCCGGAAAAGAAATATCCGATTATTTCGGTTGTTTATCCGGGACCATACTTCGGGTTCGTTCCTACTAACTTTACGTTGGATGATAGCTATTGTACCCGTATGGCGCAGCTTGGCTTTATTGTAATCACTGTAGGCCATAGGGGAGATACTCCGATGCGTGGAAAGGCATATCACCGTTACGGTTACGGCAATATGCGTGATTATCCGTTGGAAGATGATAAGTATGCTATTGAGCAGTTGGCTCAGCGCCACTCGTTTATTGACGGTAAGAAAGTTGGTATCTACGGACATTCCGGTGGCGGATTTATGGCTGCGGCTGCTATCTGCACTTATCCGGACTTTTATAAGGCTGCCGTTTCTTGTTCCGGAAACCATGATAATAGTATCTATAACCGTGGTTGGGGAGAATGTTACAATGGTGTAAGAGAAGTAGAGAAGGTGGTGAAAGACAGTCTGGGTAACGAGACCAAAGAATATGAATACAAGTTTAGAGTAAAGTCGAATGCAGAGATAGCCAAGAATCTGAAAGGACACTTGATGCTTGTAACCGGAGATATAGATAAGAACGTGAATCCTGCACATACATACCGTATGGCTCAGGCTTTGATTGAGGCCGGTAAGGATTTCGATATGCTTGTCATTCCCGGAGCCGGTCATGGATATGGCTCTGCCGATGAGTATTTTGAGAAGAAAATGTACCGTTTCTTTGCCAAACATTTGCTAGGTGATACCCGTGCAGACTATTGGGGAGATATTAACCGTAGTAAATAAGACAATAGATAAGATTTTATGAAAAACTCTCTCTTTAGATATTTGTGCCTGGCGGTTGCATTAGTATCATGCAACCTTGCCGGTGCGCAACAAAAAGCGAATTATCAGTTAGCGGAAAAGTTCCGTTTGTTGGAGCAAAATCCTATAGATAAGTATTCTACAGAAGTCAGACCGACGTTTATCAACGATACGGATTGCTTTTATTACTCTTTTACAACACGTGAAGGAAAGAAATATTATTATGTTAATCCGAAGAAGAAGGAGAAACGATTGTTGTTTGATACGGATGAGTTATTGAGCAAAATTGCAGTATATACCAAGAAAGCCTATTCTTCGGCAGATCCGCATTTGTCTTTCACATTTATGAAGGACAACGAAACCATTCGTATTGATTTTGACCGCGGACTTTATACATACAATATCCATACAAAAGAATTGAAGCAACTCGATGAGAAGCCGACGTATAAAACCGGCGACCCGTATTGGATGAAATATTCTCCGGATAGCTTGTATTTTCTTTATGCCAGTAAGGATAACTTGTATTTCGTTGGAAACCCGAAAAAGGGACAGGATACAATCCCGGTTCAATTGACGACGGACGGTATGCCGGATTATACATTCAACCGTGAAGACGAAGGCAAGATGGAAGGCCGTTTCGGAGCCGAATCGGCTCACTGGATTCCGGGAAGCCACCGTTTCTACGCTGTCCGTGAAGACAACCGGAAAGTCCGTGACTTGTGGGTTATTAATTCTTTATCCAAGCCTTCTCCTGAACTGATCACTTATAAAGCTGAATTGGCCGGTGATAAAAATGTGACTCAATATGAATTACTGTTGGGAGATATAGACAAGCGGGAAGTTAAGAAGGTGGATATCAATCGTTGGCCGGATCAGTATATTGATGTATTGTATGCGTCAAAAGACGGAAAACGCTTGTACTTCCAACGCTATAACCGTACATGGAACCAGTCGGATATTTGCGAAGTGGATGTAGAGACCGGAAAAGTGCGTGTGGTGATTCATGAAGAAAACAAGCCGTATCTCGATTATCAGATGCGTAATGTTTCTTTCCTGAATGACGGAAAAGAAATCCTGTTCCGTTCCGAACGTAACGGTTGGGGACATTATTATCTGTATGATACAGCAACAGGAAACCTGAAGAATCAACTGACAGACGGTACTTGGGTAGCCGGCCCGGTTGCGCAGATTGATACTGTCGGACGCAAGATGTATTTCTATGGTTATGGACGGGAGAAAGGAATTGACCCTTATTACTATATTCTTTATGAAGCTCATTTGGATCGTCCGAATGCACTCCGTCTGTTGACGCCGGAGAATGCGTCACACGAAGTCAGTATCTCTCCCTCCTGTCGCTATCTGGTAGATTCATATTCTACCGTGTCGCAGGAGCCGGTAAACGTGGTTCGCAACCGGAATGGGAAGGTAATCATGACATTGGAGAAACCGGACTTGCAACCTGTCTATGAAATGGGCTGGAAAGCTCCGGAACGTTTTAAAGTAAAAGCTGCCGACGGAGTAACCGACCTTTATGGTGTGATGTGGAAGCCCGCCGATTTTGATTCGACGAAAGTTTACCCTATTATTTCAAATGTTTATCCGGGGCCGTTCTTCGAGTACGTGCCGACTCGTTTCACAATAAATGATGTTTATAACACCCGTTTGGCTCAACTGGGATTCATTGTAATTACCGTAGGCCACAGAGGGGGTACTCCAATGCGTGGAAAGGCTTATCATACCTATGGATACAATAATATGCGCGATTATCCGCTGGCGGATGATAAATATGCTATCGAACAACTGGCTGCCCGTTATCCCTTTATAGATGCTACCAAGGTAGGTATTTACGGTCATTCAGGCGGCGGATTTATGTCGGCTGCCGCTATTTGCACTTATCCGGACTTTTATTCGGCTGCTGTCTCATCGGCCGGCAACCATGACAATCGTATTTACAATAAAGGTTTCGTGGAGATTCATTATGGTGTAGATGAGAAGGTGACAACGACTAAAGACAGTTTGGGAGTAGAGAGCAAAACGTATGATTATAGTGTACGTGTGCGTCCGAATCAGGAGTTGGCGAAGAATTACAAACATGGATTGCTGCTGTTTACCGGTGCCATAGACCAGACTGTGAATCCGGCCAATACTTTACGTCTGGTAGATGCATTGATTAAAGCGGACAAGGACTTTGATATGTTTGTGTTACCTAAATGTACTCATGGATTCTTCGGTGAGTCCGAGAACTTTTTTGAGCATAAAATGTGGCGTCATTTTGCACGTCTGTTGTTACATGATAACTCGGCAGACTGTGATATTGATTTGAATAAAGATATGATAAAAGATGAAAGGAGAAGATAAAATGAAGCAGACAATAATGGGAATCGGATTAATAGTGGGAGTGTTAGCCGGTTTTGTCCCGAGTGTCGATGCTCAAACACAGAAGAAGCCGGTTGACATTGAAGCCTGCATGTCGTGGAAGCGTGTTGAATCGCCGGATATCTCCCCGACAGGACGTTGGGTTACCTACCGGATTGCACCTATGGAGTACAATCCTGAAAACACCGACGCAAAAACTGTACATCTGTTTGATACACGTACCCGCAAGGAGATTCTGCTGGATGATGTGGAAAACATTGAGTTTTATAATTCGGATCAAGCTCTTTCTTATCAGAAGGCTGACTCTACAGGAAATATGAAGACGATCCTGATGGAACTTCCTTCAGGTATCAAGAAAGAATGGAAATATAAGGAATCTTTCCGGCCGGTAAATGGAACTCCTTATTCAGTCTCAGTGACAAACGTTCCGAAAGATACGGTCAATCATGTCCCGTCTTTTAATCGTTTGGTGGTTCGCCATCTGAAAACCGGTACTGCTTTTCAGATTGACAGTATTGGCTATTATACCTTATACAATGAAGGACGTTCTATCATTTTTGTACGCAGGCAGGCAAAAGGAAACGCATTGTGTTATGGCCCATTGACGGGACCCTATCAGACTATCTATCAGAGTGCTGTAAAGAAAGAACCTGTTTCTTTCAGTTTGGATACAAAACTGATGACAGGAGAATTCAGTATTAAGGATTCGCTATGGTATAATTTCTCTTTAAAGAAGAATACCTGCGATTTGGTCTTCGACCGTAAAGAGGTGATTCTACCGGCAGGAATGGAACTTGCGCGGGCCACTCTGTTGCACAGTCAGAAGTTCCTGACAATGGAACTCAGACCTTATCAGGAGAAAGTAAATAAAGATAAAAAAGAAGAGGAAGTAAAGCCGGATAAGAGTTTCGAACTGGAGCTGTGGACTTGGGATGAATATGAAGTTCCTACGTTGCAGACTCGTGGTCGTTATTTCCGTCCTCAATATTCAAAATATATCTATGATATTGCTTCCGGAAAATTGATGGAAGTAGCTCCCGGTCATGCTGATTTGTTGGAACCGGACCGTGCAGAAGAAATACATTATGTGCTTTATACGGACGAAACTCCCTATCGTATGCAGAAAGAATGGCTTAATGAAGTGCCGTTTGATATCTATTCTGTGAATGTGCATACAGGAAAAAAGCAATTGGTAGGACGTAGCTATCGGACAAGACCGAAGTGGTCAATGAACGGTAAATGGGCTGTGATGTATGATCCTGTTGCACAGGTATGGAATAAGTTTGACGGAACAACGGGTAAGGTTACCGATATTTCAACAGCTATTGGTTATCCGGTATTCGAGGAAACTTATGATAAACCGAATCCTGCGCCTGCCTATGGCATTGCAGGTTGGACTGCTGATGGTAATAATGTACTGATTTACGATGCTTATGACTGGTGGAAGATAGATTTAACCGGAGAACGTCAGCCGGAATGTTTCACCAAGGGATATGGCCGCAAAAATAAGAGATCTATCCGTAAAATGACCAGCAATATTGATAAGGAAGTTTTCAAACCGGACGAGACGGTTGTAGTCAGTGTGTGGGATGAGAATACGATGGATGAAGGCATTTATTCGCTTGACATGAAAGGTCGTTTGAAGAAGCTTGCGGAAGGTCCTTATATCTATGCGATTCATCGTTTCTCGGATAATCAGAAGTATTGCATCTGGAATCGTCAGAATATGTCAGAATTCCGTGATCTGTGGTGGAGCAAAGCCGATTTCTCCGATCCGATCCGTATAACGAATGCTAATCCTCAGCAAAGTGAATACAAATGGGGAACTGCAAAGTTGGTGGAATGGACAAACTATGAGAATAAACCCAATAAGGGAATACTTTATCTACCGGAAGATTATGATCCTCAAAAAGAATATCCCGTACTGGTACAATTCTATGAAACGCATTCAGGTGGATTGAATACTTATCATGCTCCGATGTTGAGCAGCGCAATGGGTGATGTGATGTATTTCGTCAGCAACGGATATATCGTATTCATGCCGGATGTGCATTTCACTATAGGAACACCGGGACAGAGTTGTTATGATGCCGTAGTAAGCGGAACCAAATATTTGATAGAGCAGGGGATAGCACATCCGGGAAAGATAGGTCTGCAAGGACATAGCTGGTCGGGATTCCAAACCAGTTATCTGGTGACTAAAACTGATCTATTTACTTGTGCCAATATTGGTGCTCCTATCACTGATATGGTGACCGGTTATTTGGGCATTCGTGGTGGAAGCGGTTTACCGCGTTATTTCATGTACGAAGAATGGCAAAGCCGTATGGGAAAGAATTTGTGGGAAGCCAAGGACAAATATCTGGCAAACTCCGCTATCATAGAGGCCGATAAGATACATACGCCGTTACTGATCTGGCATAATGACAAAGATGAGGCTGTGGCTTATGAACAGGGGCGTGCCTTGTATTTGGCTATGCGCCGTTTACAGCGTCCGGCATGGCATCTCAACTACAAAGGTGAAGGACATTTCCTTAGTAATCAGGCTGCCCAGAAGGACTGGACTATCCGGATGATGCAATTCTTCGACTATTACCTGAAAGGAACAAAAGAACCGCGTTGGATGAAAGAGGGTATTCATCTGAGGGAACGTGGCATTGACCAAAAATATGATTTACTAGAAAAATAAATGAAATGAAGAAACTATTAATGACAGTTATGGCTCTGTCTTGCTTTGCATTCAGCAGCTATGGACAGAAGAAGGTGGAGAAACAAATTATAGGTAAATGGTGCAATCCTTATACCTATCAGTCTACCGGTGAACTGAAAGGATTTGAGTTTAAAAAAGGTGGGAAATGCTCTGCCGTCAATATTCCCTCTTTGGATTTGAAGACTTGGAAGATTGATAAAGATGGCTATTTAATCGTTGAAGGGTTTAGCAAAGGAGAAGATGGAAAGGTGGAAGTGTATAAGACACGTGAACGTATAGGTTACATAACACCTGATTCATTGGAATTGGTTGCGCAGGACGGACCTCCACGGTTGGCTTTCCTGTATCTGAATACCAAGTCTATCAAGAAGTTAGTCACTTCGGAATTGGCTCCCGACAAGAAGTAATAAATCTCTCTCTTAAATAATTTAATGTTAATTAGCGAAGGCTAATGAAAATGCCCTGTCGTAGTGATTACGATAGGGCGTTTTTTCATTTATAGAGGATGATTGAGAAAGTCTGGTATTTAGTGTAGCATTGCCAACGCCTTATTTTCCGCCGCTTCCATAATTTCCCGTTCTCCGGGGCCTTTATCGTTTATACCGCAAAGATGAAGTATCCCGTGAATAATGACACGGTGGAGTTCATTGTCATAAGAAGCGCCGAATTGTTCTGCATTGGTGCGTACCGTATCCAAGCTGATGAACAAGTCTCCGGACAGGCGGTCGCCCTCACAATAGTCGAAAGTAATGATGTCCGTGTAGTAGTCGTGTTGCAGATATTGGCGGTTTACTTCCAGAATTTTTTCATCGGAACAGAAAATATAAGCGATTTCACCGAGTCTTTTTCCATAGGAAGCAGCTACGGCTTTGATCCATTCCGTAGTCTCGCGTTTCTTGATTTCAGGCATTTTGATGCCTTCTGTTTGATAAGTTACAGCCATAATTGAATGTTATGATTTAAAAGAAAAATAAATAACTGATTAAGATAGCGGCTATGATACCCGAGAAGTCGGCTATCAGGCCACAGGTGACGGCGTTGCGGGTCTTGGTGATACCTACGCTGCCGAAGTAAACGGCAAGGATGTAGAATGTGGTATCCGACGCCCCGCGTACCACGCAACTCATGCGTCCTACAAACGAATCCGGCCCCAGTTCCTTCATTGTATCAATCATCAACCCGTTGGCACCGCTGCCGCTAAGCGATTTCATCAATGCAGTGGGCAGTGCTCCCACAAAGCTTGTGTCGACTCCGCATAGTCCTACTACGTATCCGATACCTCCCACCAGAAAATCCATGGCTCCCGAAGTACGGAATACCGCAATGCCTACCAGAAAAGCAACCAGATAAGGAATAATGCGCACAGCTGTCGTAAACCCTTCCTTGGCTCCTTCCACGAAAGAATCATATACGTTAATCTTCTTTCTGACACCCGTTAAAATAAACAGGATAATGACACTGAACAGAAGAATATTCGCTATCAGGGTAGAGTAAGTGCCCATATCTTCCCGAGAAACACTCAGGAACAGGTAAATCAAACCGGAGAAGAAAAGACAGATGATACCCATTAAAATCAGAATGGGCTTATTGATCAGGTTTATCTTCTGGGCGATACTGACTGCTATGACCCCGACCAGAGTGGAAATGAAGGTACTTAACAGAATAGGAATAAATACATCCGTAGGCTGGGCAGCTCCCATTTGTGCCCGGTAAACCATGATACTGATCGGGATGATGATGAGGCCGGAAGTATTAATCACCAGAAACATAATCATCGGATTGGAAGCGGTATCTTTTTTCGGATTCAACTCTTGCAATTCTTTCATCGCTTTTAGTCCCAACGGGGTGGCGGCATTGTCCAGTCCGAGCATATTGGCGGACATATTCATAAAGATAGAGCCTAACACCGGATGTCCTTTAGGTATATCCGGAAACAATCGGCAGAGTACCGGACTCAGGAAACGTGCCAGAGCATTAATCAGTCCGCTGTTCTCTCCGACTTTCATGATACCCAGCCAGAGGGCCAATACTCCCGTAAGTCCCAACGAGATTTCGAAAGCTGTCTTTGACGAATCGAATGTAGAGTTCATGATAGCCGTAAATATCTCCGTATCTCCCAGGAAAATTACTTTTATAAGGGCGATAATAAAGGCGACGACAAAGAATCCTATCCAGATGTAATTTAAAACCATAGTTGATAGCGTGTATATAGATGATGCAAAAGTAGTTATTACGTTTCAAATAAACTAATAACAGGATAAAAGGTTGTCTCCCGACACGTCATAGATGAAGACTTCGTTGCACAGACAGTGCTTCCCCGCTGGCACAACTGTGCCATCGCAGTGGCACGATAGTGCCAACAGGGTGGCATGGCTGTGCCAATACGTTGGCACAAGGTTGGTCCTATATTCTCTTAAATCTTTATAAATAGCCTTCCGATAGCTGCCATTCAGAGCGTGCCCGGAGTTTTTATTCGTTTTTCTTGTACTGAAAATGAATGTAAATCTCTATCTTTGTCTCCTACTTTCAAGAAATAAATGGAACAGGAAGATTTTAACATACGCGAACATCAGCTTACTTCAAGGGAACGGGATTTTGAGAATGCACTCCGGCCGTTGAGTTTTGAGGACTTTAGCGGACAGGATAAGGTGGTGGAAAACCTTCGCATCTTTGTGAAGGCGGCACGCTTGCGTGGCGAAGCACTCGACCATGTCCTGCTGCACGGACCTCCCGGATTGGGAAAAACAACGCTTTCAAATATCATTGCCAACGAGTTGGGAGTCGGCTTTAAGGTAACCTCCGGTCCGGTGCTCGATAAACCGGGAGATTTGGCAGGTGTGCTGACCAGTCTCGAACCGAATGATGTACTCTTTATTGATGAAATTCATCGCTTGTCGCCCGTGGTGGAAGAATATCTTTATTCTGCCATGGAAGACTATCGCATTGATATCATGATTGATAAAGGGCCTTCGGCACGTAGCATCCAGATAGATCTGAATCCTTTCACGCTGGTTGGCGCAACAACACGCAGCGGTCTGCTGACGGCACCGCTCCGTGCACGTTTCGGAATCAATCTGCATCTGGAATACTATGATGATGATATCTTGAGTAACATTATCCGTCGTTCCGCTTCCATATTGGATGTGCCTTGCTCGTTGCGTGCGGCAGGAGAGATTGCTTCCCGCAGCCGTGGGACGCCGCGTATTGCCAATGCCTTGCTCCGCCGGGTGCGCGACTTTGCACAGGTGAAGGGTTCCGGTTCTATTGACACGGAAATAGCCCAGTTTGCACTGGAGGCATTGAATATTGACAAGTACGGTCTGGATGAGATAGACAACAAGATACTTTGTACGATTATAGACAAGTTTAAGGGCGGTCCTGTGGGAATCACTACCATTGCTACGGCTTTGGGGGAAGATGCGGGGACGATTGAGGAAGTTTACGAACCCTTCCTGATAAAAGAAGGATTCATGAAGCGTACTCCTCGCGGACGTGAGGTGACCGAACTTGCCTACAAACATTTGGGAAGAAGCCTTTATAACAGTCAGAAAACATTGTTTAACGACTGATAGTGGGCGGTACCATTTCACCGGAATTGATTAAAGTAAAAAGTCGGTAGTATCTCCATTCTCCTCCTTCGGGAAGGAGGAGTACCCGTAGGGGGAGGTGGTAGGTGAATACATAAAACAATTATCTATGCACGATATAATGAATAAGCCCGAACTAAAATCCGTTCGAAAAGATTTAAGAAATATGAGTACTTCTGCCGAAGCCACTCTCTGGAAGTTAATCAAAGGGCAGCAAATAGATGGACTTAAGTTTCGTCGGCAGCATAGTGTCGGTCCTTATATTTTAGACTTTTATTGCCCGCAATTCCGGCTGGGGATAGAGTTGGACGGTGAAGTACATTCTACTACGGAAGCTATGGATTATGCTGATAATCGTGCACGTTTTCTCGTCAATGAGAAAAATATTTGGGTAATACGTTTTGAGAATAGAGTCGTATTTGAGAATCCTACGCGGATTGTGGAGGAGATTCGGGAGGTTGTGAAAAAAAGGAGAGAAAATCCTACCACCTCCCCCTACGGGTACTCCTCCTTCCCGAAGGAGGAGAATGGAGATACTACCGACTTTTAATCAATTTGGGTGATATCATTAATCTGATAAAATAGAACATGGCTGGACTGAAATCATTAGCAAAAGATACTGCGATTTATGGATTGAGTAGTATTGTCGGTCGATTCCTCAATTATATGCTGGTACCGTTGTACACAGCAGTTTTACCGGCTTCTTCCGGAGGCTATGGAGTAGTATCAAATGTCTATGCATTTACAGCTTTGATGCTCGTACTGCTCACGTTCGGTATGGAAACGGGTTTCTTCCGCTTTGCCAATAAATCAGGGGAAGATCCGATGAAAGTGTATGCAAACTCTTTGCTTTCAGTAGGCGGGGTATCCTTGATTTTCGTCCTTCTCTGTCTACTGTTCCTCCAACCGATCGCCAATCTGCTGGATTATGGCAATCATCCCGAGTTTATAGCGATGATGGCTATGGTGGTGGCTTTGGATTCTTTCCAGTGCATTCCTTTCGCCTACTTACGTTATAAGAAAAGACCGATTAAGTTTGCGGCTATTAAATTGCTTTCCATTATCGGTGGAATCGGCTTGAATCTGTTCTTTCTGTTGCTCTGTCCGTGGCTGAATGTTCATTTTCCGGCAACGGTTTCCTGGTTTTATGATCCGGATTATCTGGTAGGTTATATTTTCATCAGTAATCTGATTATTTCGGCAGTGCAGATGTTCTTCTTTATTCCTGAATTGAGAGGCTTTGCTTATAAGTTGGACAAGGCACTGCTAAAACGAATGGTAGTATATTCTTTCCCGGTGTTGATTCTGGGGCTGGTCGGTATTCTGAATCAGACGGTGGATAAGATGATTTATCCGTTTCTTTTCGAGGATCGTCAGGAAGGACTGGTCCAGTTGGGCATTTATGCGGCTACCAGTAAGATTGCTATGGTAATGGCTATGTTTACGCAGGCTTTCCGTTATGCATACGAACCCTTTGTTTTTGGAAAAAACAGAGAAGGGGACAATCGTAAAATGTATGCGGCTGCAATGAAATATTTCCTCATCTTCTCATTGTTGGCTTTCCTTGCCGTGATGTTCTATTTGGATTTGTTGCGCTATCTGGTGGCAAGAGGATATTGGGAAGGGCTGGGGGTAGTGGCTGTTGTGATGCTTGCAGAAATATGTAAGGGAATCTATTTCAATCTTTCCTTTTGGTATAAACTGACGGATGAAACACGTTGGGGGGCTTATTTCTCACTGATAGGATGTGCCATTATTGTGGTGATGAACATTGTGTTTGTGCCTGTGTATGGCTATATTGCTTCTGCGTGGGCTTCTGTTGCCGGATATGGGGTGATTATGCTGTTGTCTTATTGGATGGGACAGAAGAAGTATCCGATTCAGTATGACTTGAAAAGTCTGGGGCTTTATATCCTGCTTGCTGCGGTACTGTATGTAATCGGCGAACAAGTGCCGATTTCTGATCTTGTGCTCCGTCTGGCTTTCCGTACTGTGCTTTTATTGTTGTTTGTAGCATACATCGTCAAGAAAGATTTGCCGTTAAGTCAGCTACCTGTTATTAATCGATTTATAAAGAAGAAATAACTTATGAAGACAGATGAACGTAATAAATTCGCCATAAAGTCCTTTTTAGGCGAATATCTGGATTTGAGAAAGGATAAGGATAATGAACTGGCAACAGTTGATTCTATCCGTAAAGGTGTGGAGTTCAAGGGGGCGAACCTGTGGATTCTTATCTTTGCCATTTTCATGGCGTCACTTGGCTTGAATGTGAACTCTACCGCCGTGATCATCGGTGCCATGTTGATTTCTCCGTTGATGGGGCCTATCATGGGAGTAGGGCTTTCTGTCGGCTTGAACGACTTCGAACTGATGAAACGTTCTTTAAAGAGTTTTCTTATTACGACCGCTTTCAGTGTGACGACGGCGACAATCTTCTTCCTTCTGGCGCCTATTGCCGGTTCGCAGTCAGAGTTGCTGGCCCGCACATCGCCGACAATTTATGACGTATTCATCGCACTTTTCGGTGGTCTGGCAGGTGTGGTGGCTCTTTCTACGAAAGAAAAAGGGAACGTGATTCCGGGTGTCGCTATCGCTACGGCATTGATGCCGCCGCTTTGTACGGCAGGTTACGGGCTGGCTTCCGGTAATCTGATCTATTTTCTGGGAGCCTTTTACCTCTACTTCATAAATTCCGTATTCATTAGCCTCGCAACTTTTATCGGTGTGCGTGTGATGCATTTCCAGCGGAAAGAGTTCGTTGATAAAAACCGTGAAAAGACGGTGCGTAAATATATCATCCTGATTGTGATTCTGACGATGTGCCCGGCTGTTTATCTGACATTCGGCATTATCAAAAGTACCTTCTATGAAGCGGCGGCCAACCGGTTTATCAACGAACAGTTGGGATTCGAGAATACGCAAGTGCTTGATAAAAAGGTCAGCTATGAACATAAGGAAGTCCGTGTTGTCCTGATCGGCTCGGAAGTGCCGGACGCTTCGATCTCCATAGCCCGCAGTAAACTGAAAGAGTATAAACTTGAAGATACCAAGCTGATAGTATTGCAGGGTATGAACAACGAAGCGGTGGATGTGTCTTCTATCCGTGCCATGGTAATGGAAGACTTCTACAAGAACAGCGAACAACGGCTTCAGGAACAGAAAGTCAAAATAACTCAACTGGAGACAACTCTCCAACAATATAAATCGTATGATGAAATGAGTCGTACACTGGTGCCGGAACTGAAGGTGCTTTATCCTTCTATCACTACGCTTTCCATTGCTCACTCGCTCGAAGTACGGGTAGATTCGATGAAAACGGATACGGTGACGCTGGCTGTCATGAAGTTTGCCAAACATCCGACGAATACGGAGAAAGAGAAAATCAGCGAGTGGCTGAAAGCCCGGGTAGGGGCGAAAAAGTTGAGGTTGATTACCGAATAAAGAATCTAAAAATAATAGCATGAAATTCAGACTGACCGCAGTTATTGTCCTTGCTCTTTGCTTGTCGAATGCTTTTGCCGATGAGGGAATGTGGCTATTGGGGAATCTTAAGAAGAATAAGCAAACAGACCGGGTAATGAGAGAACTTGGTTTGCAGATGCCTGTAAATAAATTATATAATCCGAAGAAGCCGTGTCTGGCGGATGCCGTTGTCAGTTTCGGCGGCTTTTGTTCGGGAGTAGTCGTATCGGAAGACGGGTTGGTGTTCACCAATCATCATTGCGGTTTCAGTAGTATCCAGCAGCATTCTTCGGTAGAACATGATTATCTGAAAGACGGTTTTGTGGCCCGTAGCCTCGAAGAAGAACTGCCGAATCCCGAGTTATATGTCCGTTTCCTGCTTCGTACGGAAAATGTGACCAAGCGGGTATTGTCTGCCGCCAAACACGCCAAGACGGAATCCGAGCGGCGGGTGGTAGTCGATTCTGTGATGAATGTAATCGGGATGGAAGTATCGGAAAAGGACTCCACGTTGACGGGTATTGTTGACGCCTACTATGCGGGAAATGAGTTCTGGCTGTCTGTTTACCGTGATTATAATGATGTCCGCCTGGTATTTGCTCCCCCTTCCTCTGTCGGTAAGTTCGGGTGGGATACGGACAACTGGATGTGGCCGCGTCATACGGGCGATTTCAGCGTATTCCGTATCTATGCGAACACTCAGAACGGTCCGGCGGATTATTCTCCGGACAATGTGCCCTATCATCCCGAATATGTAGCTCCTGTCTCTTTGGAAGGATATAAGGAAGGCTCTTTCTGTATGACGCTCGGTTATCCGGGGAGTACGGAGCGTTATCTCTCTTCGTATGGTATCGAGGAGATGATGAACGGCATCAATCAGGCTATGATTGACGTGCGTGGAGTGAAACAGGCTATCTGGAAGCGGGAAATGGACCGTCGTCCGGACATCCGTATTAAGTATGCCTCAAAGTACGATGAAAGCTCTAATTACTGGAAGAATAGTATCGGAACCAATAAAGCGATCCAACACCTGAAAGTGCTGGAAAAGAAACGTGCTGCCGAGGCTGCACTGCGCGAATGGATTCAGGCGCATCCCGAAGAAAGGGAGAAACTTATTCGTTTATTCTCTTCCCTGGAGCTGAATTATGGCAATCGTCGTGAGATAAACCGTGCCTTGGCTTATTTCGGTGAAGCATTTATCAATGGTCCTGAATTGGTTCAGCTTGCGCTTGAAATTCTGAACTTCGACTTTGAGGCGGAAGAAAAGCAAGTGGTAAGCCGTATGAAGAAGCTGTTGGAAAAGTATGACAACCTGGATACTGCCATTGACAAGGAAGTCTTTGCCGCCATGCTGAAAGAGTATCAAACGAAAGTGGACAAGAAATATCTTCCCGCTATGTACGATAAGATCGACACGCTCTATAACGGGAATATCCAAGCCTATGTAGACTCCTTGTATGCAACATCCAATATAACCTCGCCTAAAGGTTTGAAACGCTTTCTGGAACGGGATACGACGTATAATCTGATTGAAGACCCTGCCGTATCTTTGAGTCTTGACCTGATTGTGAAATATTATGAGATGAACCAGGGTATTTCCGAAGCTTCCGAGCAGATCGAACAGGGAGAGCGCTTATTCAATGATGCCATGCGCCGTATGTATGCCGACCGCAATTTCTATCCCGACGCCAATTCGACCATGCGGCTCAGTTTCGGGACGGTCAGTGGTTATTCTCCTTTCGACGGGGCTACTTACGGCTATTATACAACAGTGAAAGGTATCTTTGAGAAGGTAAAAGAGCATGCCGGAGACATTGACTTTGCCGTGCAGCCGGAACTCTTGTCTTTATTATCTTCCCGCGACTTCGGCAGGTATGCCAACGAACAGGGAGATATGAATGTCTGCTTTATCTCCAACAATGATATAACAGGAGGAAACTCCGGCAGTGCCATGTTCAACGGTAAGGGAGAGTTGCTCGGTCTGGCGTTTGACGGCAATTGGGAAGCCATGAGCAGTGATATTGTATTTGAACCCGATTTACAACGATGTATCGGTGTGGATGTGCGTTATATGCTCTTTATTATCGAAAAATACGGGAAAGCGGGGAATCTGATAAAAGAATTAAAAATAGCCCGGTAGAATGGGCTATTTTTAAACTGAAGTATCTTTTAAACAGGCTGATAATCCTATCTTCGTAAGGAGAACTATTTGCAGACAAAACTCTGTTTATGCCTCCGGTTCTGTAGAATGTTTTATCACACTATTCTTTTGTTTTTCCCTGTATTGCCGTGGCGGCATTCCGAACCGTTGGGCGAATAACTTATAGAACGTCCCCCGATTGGAGAAGCCTGTTTTATCCATAATTTCTTCAATTGTGAAGTTCTTGGTTAATAATAAACGTTCGGCAACTGTGAGGCGATACTCTTTGATAATATCGGCCGGTGACTTCTCCGTTATAGGTTTTAATTTCCTGTAGAACTGACGGGTACTATATCCTAATTCGCTGCTCAGCAATTCTACCGAGAGTTCCGGATTCTCGATATTCTTATCTATTATTTCCATTATCTTATTCAGGAAATCCTGATCTTCTTTGTGTATATAGTTTCCGTTTTCTATCTGGAAAGCACTGAATACGGAACTATAATACTCTTTTAATTCTGATTTTCGCTTTATCAGCCGGTAGACGATTTTTTCCAGATATTTTACATTGAAAGGTTTGGTGACATAAGCATCTGCTCCCGAATCAATGCCTCTCACCTGATCGTCTTCATGATGCAGTGCAGACAGTAAGATAAGCGGTATATGACTCCACAATTTGTTTTGTTTAATGCGATGTGTAAACGAGAGACCATCAATATCGGGCATCATTACATCCGAGATAATCAAGTCCGGTTGCGTTAATTCCAGACTGGCTAATGCATCCTTCGCATTACTGAAAGATAACACATTGTATTTGTCAACGAAAACTTCAGAGACAAACCAGAGCATGGAAGGATCATCATCAATAATTATAACAGTCTGTTTGGAAGAATCGAAGTTGGTAATGGTCTTTTCCAGTTCTATGGGTTCCATGCTGGCCTTTATCTGTCCTGTCTGATATACTTCTTGCGGTTTTTCCTGTTCTGTCGGTGATAGTACCGGTAAGGTGACGGTAAATGTGGTAATCTCATCGGGGATACTTTCGACATCAATTTGTCCATTCAATAGAGTCACCATACTTTTGCAGATGGCCAGTCCAAGACCGTTTCGTGAATTCTTTCCGTTAAGTTCCACAGAGTCCAGAATCTTGTAGCGGTCAAATACCTTATTCAGACTCTCTTTGGCTATTCCCTTTCCTGAATTGGAGATACGGAGAGTCAGGAGCTGGTTCGTTGTCTTCAGTTCGACAGTTATATTGCCTTTTTCCGGCGTATATTTAAAAGCATTGGATATTAGATTGTTAGCAATCTTGTTGAAACAACTGATATCTGTGTTCCATTCGATAGCCGGTTCGATATTCAATCGGTAATCCAGCATTTTGTTTTCAGCAAGTTCACCAAAGGACTCTGCTATGCTCTGAAGCTTGTCCGATACAGGTAACCTTTGAATGGAAAGAGCCTTGTTGCCGGTTTCCAATCTGCGGAACTCAAGAAGCTCCAGAATTAAGGCATTTAGCTTTTCCGTGTTCTGTTGGATCATCTTTCCGTATTTGCGGATGTATGAATCCGATTGCGAATAAGCCAGAATCTTCTCACACGGGCCATAAATCAACGTTAACGGCGTGCAGAATTCATGTGTGATATTAGTGAAGAAACGTAGTTTGGATTCATAGATTTCCTCTTTCTTCTCCCGGTTCATCTTTTCGATGATATGGCGCTGTTTGCGGTGATACTGCTTGATAAGCAGATAGACAGATGAAGCGCAAAGGAGGACAAGCAAAATAAAATAAATGATATAAGCCCAATAACTCAAATACCAGGGAGGAGTGACCTGTATGAGAAAAGACTGAGGTTCACATTCTTTCCCATTGATGTTATTCTTGTATTTTACAGACAGTGTATATTGTCCCGGTGAAAGATTCGAGAAGACAGCACTGGCAGAGTTTCCGCTCTCTATCCATTGGTTGCTGACTTCGTCCAGCTTGTAAGAGTAGGAGTAGTTATTCCCGTTTATATAATCGACCACCATAAGATCAATGCAGAAGAAATTTTGGCTGTAATCTAGCTGAAGAACCTTTTTCCCTTTCTTCTCATGCAGGAAGTCATGGATATTATATTCTTTTCCGAAAATAGACAGTCCTTTTATATTTATCTTTGGCATATAATCTGAAATACTGCACGCATTCGGTTTGACAACGACAAATCCGTTTGTACCACCAAAGAATAAAGTTTCAGTCGGTATATCTTTATAGAAAGCTCCGTCGCTGAACTCGGTAACTTCCAATCCGCTCTTTCTGTTGTACGTTTGTCCTGTATGGGTTTCGGGATTGAATTTTATCAGCCCTTGGTTGGTACTTATCCAAATGTTACCTTGTTGGTCTTCCAGAATACCGTGCGCGGTGTTGTTTGACAGACGGTCGGCTTTATCATAAGATTGCGCATTCTTCTGGTTGAAATGAAGAAGCCCGGAACTGGTTCCGAACCAATAACCATGTTCGTTTTTGTAGATAGCAAAGATGTCATTGGCAGTCTGGCTGTTTACGATGTTGTCAAACTTATATGGAGAGAACTTTTCTGTTTTGATGTTAAGCCGATACGCCCCGTAGCCACGGTTGCCAAACCAGAGTATGGAGTCGTTCTCCAGAAAAGAAGTGAAGAAATAGTTGGAAGCCAGGCGTCCGCCATCCAGGGTAGTTCTTGTAGCCGATTTGGCAGTCGGGATGCTGCTGTCCTTATTCAGTATAACCTTTACGATACCTTCGCCGACGGTAGATACCCATAAAGTAGTATCATTCAGTTCGTGGATAGAATGCACGTATTTCACCTTCCTGCCGTCTGCTGTAACAGTAAATTCCTTTAGCTGCTTGCTTTGGTAGGAGTAATAGTTGATACCGTTTTCCGTACCTATCCATAGTTTGTTCATAGAACCGGGCGCAAAGCAATAAACAGCATTGTCGGTCAAAGTACTGTTGTTGATAGAAATATGGTCGAAGGATGCGGATGTACCGCTTTCTATAGAATAATTTTTGAGCCGTAGTATTCCTCCGCCTTTGGTACCTATCCATAGAGTTTGTTCTTTGTCATAATAGACAGCGCGTACAGGATTGTTAATCTGATATACGGGAGTATCTAGCAAAGTGTTTGTGATAGAAAAAGCGTCATTGAAATACATATATACTCCTTGTCCGTCGGTACCTATCCATACAATGTCCTGATACTTGTCTTTCATCAGGCAGAAGATGCCGGAATGAATCTCGGTAGTCTGTATCTGATATTTGATTTTCTGGTCGGACATATACTTCAAGACGATCAGACCGCTGCTTTTAAAGCCTATATAGTAATCATTCTGCTGCTTGATAATGGAAGAAACTTCTCCACGTTCTTCTATTTCTGCTTTGAGGTCCGCTATGAAATACTGTTGCCGGTTATTGAAATCATACTCATACAGTGAGTAAGTCTCATCGATGAAATAGGCCAGTTGCTCTTCCGGGAATACCCACCGCAACTTTTCCGGATGTTTGAACAAGTGATTGGGAGACAGTGTCAACCCTTCCTTTGTCTTGTTTATCTGGTAACTGCGGTTGTCGTTATTGGAAGTGAATACCCATAATATATTGTTCTCATCAATAGTAGTAGATAATATATGTTCGAATTCCGGCTGGGGGACTTCTAGCTTTTGGAATACTCCTTTTTCCTGTTGGTAATAATAGAAGAATCCGTCATCTTTCAATGTGAAAAGTTCGTTGTCTTTACTTTTGGTTATGAATCTGTTATCCCTAAACTCTACAAAACTCCGGCATATCTGTTCTTTCATGTCCAATCGGTCCAATCCATAATTTGTCTGTATCCACAATACGTCTTTTTCTGTTTCCATGAAGTTGTTAATCAGATTCCCCGATAATAATGTTTTTGAAGAATTGGGCGGGCTATATACATGTATGCTGTTACCGTCGTAGATATTCAACCCGTCGCATGAACCGATCCAAATGACTCCCTGATGATCCTGGTAGAGAGACAGAATGGCACTGTTGGATAATCCGTCCTTGTTGGAGAACTGCCGTAAACTATATGCATGAGCCATATATGGGAGACAGGCTAAGATGCCAATGATTCCTAAGAGTCTGAAAATCGTATGTTTGTTTCTCATATCTATATCTTAGATTAATTTAGGTAGTGCAAATATAGAGAATAATGGCAGGAAATGGCAGGAAATGGCAGAAAAATAGACTACGCTTTTCTGACATTTTAGTCTGTATTACAGTCATGGGGGCATTTGGTTACTTTTCTGGCGTAAATATATAACCTTTTTTGGTGCGGCATGTCTATCTTTGTTTCCAAGCGAAAAACTAACGTTCATTTATTAATAGAAGTTTACTATGAGATTATCAATTATCTTATTGGCATCCGCATTACTTGGTTCGGGAAGTATATGTGCACAGGATGCGAAGCAAGAGAAAAAAGCGAAAGCTTACATGGTAGCAGATGCTCATTTGGATACTCAATGGAATTGGGATATACAAACCACCATTAAAGAGTATGTCTGGAATACCTTGTCGCGTAACCTGCTTTTGTTGAAGAAGTATCCCGATTATGTCTTTAACTTTGAAGGCGGAGTGAAATATGCGTGGATGAAAGAATATTATCCGGGCGAGTATGAGCAGATGAAAGAATTTATCCGTTCGGGACGCTGGCACATCAGTGGCAGTAGCTGGGAAGCGTCGGACGTGCTGGTACCTTCTGTCGAATCCTCCATTCGCAATATCCTGCTCGGACAGGAATATTACCGGCAAGAGTTCGGGACAGAGAGTACCGACATCTTTCTTCCTGACTGCTTCGGATTCGGCTGGACGTTACCCACGATAGCCAAACATTGCGGGCTGATCGGTTTCTCCTCACAAAAGCTGGACTGGCGTACCAACCCGTTCTACGGCAAAAGCAAACATCCTTTCACAATCGGACTATGGAAAGGTGTGGACGGTTCTTCCATTATGCTTGCACACGGATATGACTACGGCAAGCGTTGGAATAACATTGATTTGTCCGAAAATGAAGAACTGCTGAACCTGTCCGGACGTACTCCTCTAAATACGGTTTATCGTTACTACGGCACAGGTGATACGGGTGGTTCGCCTTCGCTGGGCTCTGTCAGCTCTGTGGAGAAGGGTATCAAAGGGAACGGACCGTTGAAGATTATCAGTGCCACTAGCGACCAATTGTTTAAGGACTATCTTCCTTATGAGAAACATCCTGAACTCCCTGTGTTCAACGGTGAACTGCTTATGGATGTGCACGGGACAGGATGTTACACCTCACAAGCCGCCATGAAACTCTACAACAGGCAAAACGAACTTCTGGGAGATGCAGCGGAAAGAGCTTCCGTAGCAGCAGACTGGCTGGGCATAGCCGACTATCCGCGTGCGAGTCTGGCAGAATCGTGGAAACGTTTCATCTTTCATCAATTCCATGACGACCTTACCGGTACGAGCATTCCCCGTGCGTATGAATTCTCATGGAATGACGAACTTCTCTCATTGAAACAGTTCTCCGGCATATTGACTACCTCTGTCGGAGCCGTTTCCGAGAAAATGGATACCCGTGTCAAAGGAATTCCTGTTGTTTTCTACAATGCTTTAGGCTTTCCTGTGACGGATATGGTGGAAGTGGCGATTGAAACATCCAAACTCCCAAAAGGGATCAGTGTCTACGATGCAAAGGGCAAGAAAGTAGCTTCCCAATTACTCTCCTATCAAGACGGAAAGGCGAACCTGCTGATAGAAGCAACTGTGCCGCCTACGGGATATGCTGTCTATGACGTCCGTCTTTCAGGAACCCGCAATCGGCAGACCTCACCTGTTGCCGCTACCATTTTAGAGAACTCCGTTTATAAAATCTCATTAGACAAGCATGGAGACATCACTTCCTTATTCGACAAAAAGAATAACAAAGAACTGGTAAAGAACGGAAAATCCATTCGTCTTGCCCTCTTTACGGACAACGAATCTTATCACTGGCCTGCCTGGGAAATCATGAAGGAGACGATTGACAGTACCCCCGTTTCCATAACGGAAGATGTAAAGATGAACCTGATTGAAGACGGAGCTTTGCGCAAAACCTTATGTGTTGAGAAACGCCATGGCAAATCCTTGTTCCGCCAATATATCCGCCTCTACGAAGGCGAACTGGCCGATCGCATAGATTTTAATAATGAAATCGACTGGCAATCTTTCAACGCCCTCCTGAAAGCTGAATTTCCCTTGAATATTGATAATGAGAAAGCGACCTATGACCTCGGTATCGGCAGTGCGCAGAGAGGCAATAACGTGCTGACTGCTTATGAAGTATATGCGCAATATTGGGCGGACCTGACTGACAACAATGGCAAGTATGGCGTCTCTATCATGAACGACAGCAAATATGGCTGGGATAAGCCCGACAATAATACCCTTCGCCTGACATTGCTCCATACTCCCAAAACGGACAAGCATTATTCTTATCAAGACCGTCAGGACTTGGGCTATCATACCTTTACATATAGCTTGACTACTCATGCCGGTGCTTTGGATAAGGCTCAGATCGCCAGGGAAGCCGAAGTGCTGAACCAGCGTGTCAAGGCTTTCACCACAGAGAAACATTCCGGCACTTTGGGCAAGACGTTCTCTTTTGTCTCGTCCAACAATGACAATGTCGTAATCAAGGCGCTGAAGAAAGCAGAAAGCTCGAACGAATATGTAGTGCGTGTATACGAAACCGGAGGCAACACGCAACAGAATGCCGTGCTGACATTTGCCGGCACTATCACAAGTGCCAATGAGGCGGACGGTACGGAAAAGAATATTGGTAGTGCGGTATTCAAAGGTAATCAACTGGAAGTCTCTATTCAGCCTAACAGCATCAAGACTTACAAACTGCGTTTAAACACCGGCGGCAAAGACCAGCAAATGAAGTCTGAACAACTCCCTCTCGACTATAACCGCAAATGCTTTAGCTGGAATGAGTTCCGCGGCGAAGCCAATTTTGAATCGGGCTATTCTTATGCAGCCGAATTGATTCCTGCTGAAATGATTGTCAATCGTATCCCTTTCCGTTTGGAGACGAAAGAAGAAATGAATGGTATGGAATGCAATGGCAGTACGTTGAAGTTGCCTGCGGGACATACTTATAACCGTTTGTATATACTGGCTGCTGCGGCAACCGCCGAGAAGGATGCCCGGGGTACATTCCTTGCGGGCAAGAATCATCAGGAAATTCTTGTACCCTCCTATACCGGTTTCATCGGGCAATGGGGACATACGGGACACACGCAGGGATATCTGAAAGAGGCAGAAGTTGCCTATACCGGTACGCACCGTCATTCTACTGTGGGCGACCATGCTTATGAATTTACGTATATGTTCAAGTTCGCCATTGATATTCCTGCCGGAGCAACTGAGGTAGTCCTGCCCGATAACAAGAATATTGTCATCTTTGCCGCTACACTTGTAGACGAACCTTATGCGCCTGCTAAAGCCGTATCTACTTTGTTCCACACCGCAAATAAAGAGAATGAATGCGTATCGGGAACAGCGGAATCAATGCCTAACTTGTTGAAACCGGAGTATATCATGGCATATTCGGGGTATACTAACAACCGGGAAAAGCCTGTCTTTCTTATTGACGGAGATGAGAGCACTAAATGGTGTGATATTTCCATGCTTCCTAATTATGTTGATTTTGATCTTGGAGCAGAAAAGGAAATCAGTGGTTGGAAAATGATTAATGCTGCCCGGGAAAGTTATTCTTACATAACGAGCAATTGCTTCCTGCAAGCTAAAAATTGCCCGGATGAAGACTGGCGTACACTGGATTTTGTCACTAGTAATAAACAGAACGTAATCAACCGTTCTTTGGGCAAGGCGGAGAAGGTGCGTTACTTGCGTCTGCTGGTAACTCAACCCGTGCAGGCTGCTAATGGAAAAGATACACGAATCTATGAATTTGCTGTATATTAGTAGGAAAAGAGCTGTTTCTGTATAGTTGTTTGATTGTTTACCCTTCACCAACCCCTTGATTCATCAAAGATACAGGGCAAGGTGAAGGGTATTATTCTTTCCCCTCCATTCTATTAATAGATAAGTTACTATCTCCTTGTTATAAATTTCCTATTCCTTCATGGTAAACTTGCTTTTGATAGTGCATAAACTATAAACGAAGGCTTTGATTATAAAAACAAAGTTTGCGTTTATAGTTTGCAATAGGGAAAAAAGAAGTTTGGTATTGGAGTAAAGTAACTTTGTCTCTAATACCAAACTTCTTATCTATTAATGCTTTATAAGAGAAATAATAGGGGGCTTAGTGATTTTAATTAATTCTCCTTTCCGGAAGGAAGGAGAATTAAGGTACTATCGGCTTTTATTTATTATTCGGCTGTCAGAATTTCCAGTTCTGCTACGGCAGCCTGCTTGCCACCGTCTGTGGCGGATGAGGCCTGAAGTTTTACATAACGTGCCTGACGTGGAGCAAATTCGATTGTCTGTGCTTCTTTGGAATTCTTGAATGTTCCGGAAGTCACAGCTTTGCCCCATTCCTTTCCGTCACGACTAAGGTATATCTCATATTGAGCAATCCGTCCTTCGGCAGAATCTTGCCGGGGAGTGTACTTAATACCTTTCACTTTACCTTCTTTGGCAAGTGATACTTGTATCTCGTGTGGGTAAGGAGCCAGATAGAATTGGTTGTGTACGGTACGCCAATAAGTGTTGATATCCCCGTCGGCTGCCAGTTTCATGCTATTGTCCGCATCGCTGTCCACATAAACTATACGTTGTCGGCTTTCGGATACGCCCGACAGGTTTCTGGTGATGTTTACGTTTAACTCGGCAGCCGAAGCCCAGTCTCTGCCGCTTATTTCCGACAGGGCAATGAGTTTGAAGTAACGTGCTGTAATCGGTTCTTTTAAGGCAACTACTTGAGTAGAAGATGAATTGGCAAAAGCGCCTTTTACTTTACCTTCCCAGTTTTTGCCGTCTTTGCTGAAATAAAGTTCGTAATTCTTGATACGTCCGTTAGCGGAATTACGCGGGGTATAGATGAACTTGTCCACTTCGAGCAGGGAAGCCATGTCTACAACAATCTCATGAGGATGTTTGGCCACGGGTGACGACCAACGGCTGTGCCAAATGGTAGTCGGATCGCCATCAATGGCATTGCGTGCCTCTTCACCATTATTTTCGCTGCTGACAGATACAATCTTCCATGAAGAACGGTCTACATAGATAGGCAGCTCAACGGATGTTGTCAAGCTCTTACCCAATTTTTCCGAAGTGGCGTATGCCTGCACCTTGCCACCGGCGATAAATTCGATAGGAGCTGTATAAATAGCGTATTCTCCACCGTTCAGGCTATAATAGATGGTGGCGTCCGGTGTGCCGGTTTTTAGTTGCAAATAACCGTTGTTGTCTCTTTCTATCAGAACAGGCATACATACCGGCATCTGTACACGTGCTTTATCCATTAATTCATCTTGCAGATAACTTCTTTCTAACGGTATCATGATAAAGCTGAATACGGTAGGCTGGGAGAGGAGTTCGTATTTTCTCATCGGGCCGGGGCCGCAACTACCGTTACCCAACGGACGATGTTTAGCGTCGAGGCAGAGAACTGTTTCTTTCCGCATCGGTATTTCATACTTATGCACCAATTTTCTAAGGTCGGTGGAATCTACCATATCCTCTGCTCTTGCGTGCAAGGCGGAAGCTGACATCTTATCTCCGGCTACGAATACAAATCCCATGCCGTCGAAGTTAGTGATCGACATCCAACGTACATCTTCATGATTACCCATTTCCTGTGGCTTGACGTAATTCACCCACTTGTTGGATACCAGATCCTCATATACGCCTACATAAGTAGCGTCCTTGCGGTCTACATAATTCTCTAACGGTCCGCGGCCATACCAGCGCATCCGTTCGAAACCTTCGGGCAGTTCCATGCGATAACCTACACGCGGAATGATTTCTCCGTTGACAGCCGGAACAATGGTGCTGTTCACCAGGATAGAACCGTCGGGAGCTACCGAATACTCTATTTCAGTCGTAAAGTCGAAACCTATTTTACTTCTATACGCATTCTTGATTTGAAGAATTACCTTGTTTCCTTCTTGTTTGGCTTCCCATTTTCCTGCTTCCGGGGTCATGTTGCACAATCCTTTGCGCTGCCAGTCTCCGTCTATTTGCCTGTCGTTGTCGGTAGGAGCACGGAATACATTGAGCTCCGGTCCCTTACTGATTAAGGACACTCCGTTGAGTGTGTAAGCGGACAGCGTTCCTGTCTTCTGTGAGAAGGTCGCTTCAAAGTTCTGACCTTTCACGATGTAATCGCCATTGGATTCGGTCAGGCTGATTTTTCCTTTACCTGCTTCAAAGATAGGTTTGGCGCTATCAGAAAGTTTGAATTGTTCCGATGCTACTTCATAACCGGCTTTTTCCCATTCCGTATCATTCTTCAGGCGGAAGCTGAAGTTGATGAAGTATTCGGCTCCCGGAATCTTTTTTACTTGTGCGTCGGAGATAGTGATTACTTTGTTCTCCTGTGCATTTAGGTTTAGTTCTTCCAGGTTTCCGGACAGGATCACTTTACCGTCCTCTTTGATCTCATATCTTCCGTAAAGATCATTCAGGTCAGTGTGGAATCTCTTGTTGGTTATTTTATATTTCCCGTTTCCTTCGGCTGTGATGCTAATTGGTTGGTGTATCTTTTTCACCTCGTAAGATTTGGCGGAAAGAGTGCGGTCGGCAAAGATAACTCCGTTCGTACAGAAGTTTCCGTCATTCGGTTTGTCGCCGAAGTCTCCTCCTACAGCCATATAATGTCCTTTACCGTCGGGAGTTGGCATTTGGATACCCTGGTCTATCCAGTCCCAGATGAAACCACCGAGAAGTGCAGGATATCGTTCGTATGTTTCCCAATATTCCTTGAAGTTTCCGATTGCATTTCCCATGGCGTGAGCATATTCGCAGACAACATGAGGCTTTACGGTTTCACCTTTCTGTGCTTTTTCCAGACGTTCCTTACCTACGCCTTCCAACCATTGTACATCAGAGTACATAGTACTGGTTACGTCACAAAAAGAACTGTTTCCTTCATAATGGGTAGGACGGGTATTGTCTAATGCCTTGACAGCTGCCACAGCTGACTGGAAGTTGATTCCGTTTCCGGACTCATTACCCATTGACCACATGACGATAGAAGCATGGTTCTTATATCTTTTCACCTGATTCTCATTACGTTCCGTGAAGGATTTCTTCCAGGAAGGTTCGCCGGATAGTTCCATTAGCCCGTGGCATTCCACATTGGCTTCGGCCATAACGTAGATACCATATCTGTCGCATAAATCGTAGAAGTAAGGATTATTGGGATAGTGTGAGGTACGCACTGCATTTACGTTCAGCGATTTCATCAGCTTTATGTCTTTCTCCATTTCTTCTTTCGATACAGTTCGACCGTTAAGAGGACTGTTGTCATGTCTGTCCACTCCTTTGAACAAGGTTGATTTGCCGTTAATCAGCATTTGCCCGTCTTTGGTAAACTCAATCTTGCGGAAGCCGACTTTTATGCTGCGGATATCAACCACTTTGCCCTTTTGCTTGAGCGAAAGAGTCAGATTGTAGAGGTTGGGAGTTTCTGCTGTCCACTTCAATGGGTCGGATACTTTGAACTGCATTTGGTTCATACCCATTCGGACCTTCATCGATTGCCTTGCAATCTCTTTGCCGTCCGGAGTGGTGATCTTCGCAAGAAGCTCGCTATTGCTCTTCTTTCCGGTTATTTTAACATCGAGAGATACCGTTGCGTTTTTGTATGCCTGATCCAGATATGAGCGGAAGAAGAAGTCTCTGATTTGTGTCTGAGGAGCTGACCATAAGAATGCATCCCTGAAGATACCGCTAAAACGCCAGAAGTCCTGACATTCCAGATAACTGCCGTCTGTGAAACGATATACCTCTACTGCCAGTACGTTCTTGCCCGGTTGCAGATAAGGAGTCAGGTTGAACTCGGCAGGCAGGTAACTGTCTTCCGAGTAACCTACTTTCTTGCCGTTCACCCAGATATAGAAGCCTGCTTCCACACCGTTGAAACGGATGAATATGTCTCTTCCCTTCCATGAATCGGGTACGGTGAAGTCTCTACGGTAGCTGCCTACCGGATTGGGCATGGAGGCGAAAGTATAGTCCGCCGGACGGGGTTGGATAACGTTAGGCCACTCTACATGTCTCCAGTCGCAGAAAGGATAGATTGTGTTACAGTATAATGGCTTGTCCCAATTCTTGTTGTTTCGTACAGCTTCGATTTGCCAGGTTGCGGGCACTTTGATATTGTCCCATTGGCTAACATCGTAGTCGGGGCGATAGAAATCCTGCGGCCTGTCTTTGGGATCGGCTACCCAATGGAATTTCCAGGTACCGTTCAAAGTCATGTAGTAGGGAGACTCTTCCGTTACTGATGTAGTGGCTTGCTGTTCGTCGGCAAAAGGAATGGCGATTTGGCAAGCCTCTTCTTTGTTGACTCCAGAAATGTACTCATTGTCCCATTCCGGGCATCCTTCCTTCTGTGCGTTGACAGTTAAGGGCGTGAGTAAAAGTGCAATCAGTGCACCAGAGATTGTTTTTCTTCTCATAAACAGTTATAGGCATTAAATTATTTAATAATAGCTGCGAAGCCGCCGTTGCGTGCCAGGCGGACAGTTATTTTGTCTCCTTTTTTAAGGGTACGTTCGTTTTTACGATAATCCATAGCTTGACGGTTGGCATTTTTCCCGTCTTCAAAAGAGGTCATATGATAGGTTCGTCCTTCTTTCAGGAAGTTAGTGTCCAGTTCAAACTCTCTTTGTTGCTTTTGATTGTTCGTCATGCCTCCGATAAACCATTGTTCGCCTTTACGTTTGGCTACAAGGGCGTATTCTCCGACTTTGGTGTCCAAGGCAATCGTTTCATCCCAAGTCTGCGGCACTTGAGTAATAAAGCGTGTGCATTCGTCATTACGGTAATAGAGGGTCGGATTGTCCGCCATCATCTGGATCCCGCTTTCGAAGATTACGAACAGGGCCATTTGATAGGCACGTGTACCTATGCTGGCAGAGTTGGGACGCTCGGAACGGTAGATCTCCGGCTGCATACTGAGCATGGCTCCCGGTGTGTAGTCCATCGGGCCTACCGCGTTTCTCATGAAAGGGAGATAGACACTATTGTCCGGCCGACATCCTCCCATCTGCTCCATGCCTCTTACTCCTTCATAAGAGAGTACATTCGGATATTTGTATTCCAAGCCCGCCGGTTTGAAAGAACCATGGAAATCGACAAACAAATGATGTCTGGCTGCTTCTTTGGCTACTCTTTCGTAATAGTTCACCATCCATTGGTCGCTCCTGTCCATGAAGTCTATTTTCAGGCCTTTCACTCCCCATTTCTCAAATGTTTCGAACAGTCTGAAGTTCTTTTCTACTGTCAGCCATGTCAGCCAGAGTACGATATCTACATTCTTTTCTTTTCCGTAGCGGATCAGTTCATGTAAGTCTACTTTCGGATTGGGAGTGTAGGGATCCCTTGTCGACTTAGCCCAGCCTTCATCCATGATGATATAAGGTATTCCGTAATGAGCGGCAAAGTCAATGAAGTATTTGTAAGTATCCAGGTTGCAGCCTGCTACAAAGTCTACGTCTGTTCCGTATGGTGTTGCTCCGTTCCACCATTCCCAGCTAGCCAATCCGGGCTTGATCCAGGAAGTATCTTCCAATACATTCTTCTCTGCCAGTTTGTAGGTCATGGTGTTTTCTATCAGCTGACCGTCGTTTTTGGTGATAACGAAGTAACGCCAGGGAAAACTGCGTTGCCCGTTGGTTTTGGCTATATAGTTTGCTTCTTTCAGAAGTTTTACGCTGCGGTCGCCATCTTCTCCGAATTCAAGAGGAACCTTGGGAAACACGGAAGACATTCCGTTGCGGTCATTGCTTTTCAGGAAAAGAGCCGGGTAGTCGGTCAGTGCCGATTCGCTGATAAGGATTTTATAATCTTTGCGTGTGTCAATCAGCAAGGGGAGGATTGCCATTCGGTCGGCGGTTTTCCACTCCTGGCTTTGCACATGGCGATATTCTTCTTCGTAAGCCGTTTTGAATCCGCCCGGTTGCTGCATGTGCAGCAGATAATTGTCAGGGAAGTTCACTTGAAATATTTCGCTGTTTACTTCAATCATTCCTTTTTTATTGGTTATGAAACGATAGGCAACCCCATCGTCAAAGGCACGAAATTCAACGGAGTAATCTCCTTTAAACTTCAGTAGAAGCTGATTGTATCTGTTGGAGACTGTCGAATACTTCAACGGAATGACCGGTTTCAGTGATTCGTCAATGCTTTTTTTGCTTGCTTTTATTAGTTTGGGTTGACTTCCGGCTTCCTGATCACCCAGTTGCATTTGGAGATTACATTGTTTCAGTAAAGTATCTTGCTGGCAAACTATATCGTAATAGATTTTATCCGAGATATTTATTGAAACCTGTATGTTTCCGTCCGGAGAAGACAACCGTTGCATCTTTTGCCCGTAACTATGCAAAGAAGCGCAGAGAGTAAGTGCTAGTAGTAAATGCTTTTTCATGATAATGCTTTTGAAGGTGTTTTCTATTATACTATTACAAAAGTAGCATATAGAAGTAATTACTTATGGCTGTTTTGTGACATTCCTATCTATTTTGTTTCAGATGTCGTTAGTTTATACAGAAATGTCATAAATGCTGCTGTTATTCTTTTATTCTACCGCTTTTCTATCAAGGGTTATGTTGCTGCATTTATTAGAGCATTCTATCTTGTTACTGGCTATGGAGCCGGTTGATTGCAATCTTTCTATATGTATGTCGGTTGCGTCATCAAGAAAAACGGGCGGACGTTCGTCCGTATTACGTTGACGGATACGGAAGTTCTCTACCAGGATATTGTCTGCATGACGGATATAAAGTCCGCCTGCCGGGTTTTCTCTGCCATACATGCGATTCTCCGGATATCCTTTCAAGTTTTCGGGAACAGGTTGGGTCATGTCTTTTTCTCCTCCGGCATGTTCTACGGTAATATCACGGAAGGTGATGTCGGTGATCCGCCCGGTGGGTGTACCGGAGATTAAAGTAGGGATAATACCTTCGGCTTTAGCTGTTATATTGCTGAACATTAAGTTACGGATGATTCCGGATTGACCGCTATGTTGGTTCATCCGGCGATGATTCAGGCAAATAAAAATCGGCGTGATGATACCTTCCATACTGATGTTATTGAAAGTAACTTGCTCTATGATACCTCCGTCGACAGATTCAATGGCAATTCCGGCCAGTCCGGTATGAGTCTTCGGAGCTACATGACGGTATTCTGTCGACCAGTCCCAGATATTACTTTCCGTAGTCGGGCGGATCACGCAATTGGAGAAGGTAATATTACGGAAGCCTGCCCATGAAGCTGTGCCAAACTTGATTGGGTTACAGTTGGAGGCAATAATACAATTAGTCACAGTGATATTTTCTACCATGAAATCGGGGTCGTCACTTTTCAGGCAAATCCCGTCATCATCGCATTCGATGCGGCAATTGGTGATGTTGACATTTCGTGCGTCTACATCTATACCGTCATTGTTTCCCATTGAGAGGGAGAATATAGAAATGCCGTCTACGATTACTCCGTCGCAACGGAACAAGCGGATAGTCCAACCTGCTGCGTCACGTACTTCTACATCGCGCAAGGACATCCTTTTACAGTCTTTATAGAAAATGGCATAGGGGCGTTTGCCGTCGTTGAGGCGATAATTTTTCTGGAATTCGGGGTGGCGTGCATTACCGTCGATGATACCTTGTCCGGAGATTCCCGCATTCTCGATGCTGTCTGCTACGATGAGCGAACGGGTGGGGTAGTCTTCCGGATTACGATAGCTGCCCCGGATAATGGCTCCCCGACAAAGACGCAGTTCCACGTTACTGCGTAGATAGATTGTTCCTGTGATGTACGTTCCCGGTGATACCGACACTTCGCCACCACCGGTTTCGGCGCAGGTGTCAATCGCTTTTTGTAATGCTTTTGTGTTCAGTGTCACAGCATTTCCTACGGCACCGAACCGGGTAACTTCCACGTTGTGCGCTACTATGCTTTGTGCAGTGAGTAGAAAAACAGTGGCTAGTCCGCAGAAAATCTGCTTCCCGGTGGAGGGAAGCAGATTCAGTATTTTATGTTTCATGCCTATTATTTTTTTAGTTTCAAGGTAATGATTAATTCCACCCGACATCCGGCAGCATTGGTGAATGTACCGATATACTCACCTGCTTTCCGGCTGTTGAAATTGGAAACGGTGGCTTCGCGGCGGTCGGAAGTAAATCCGTCCGGACCTTCCCAGTGCCAGTCGCCATTGGAAGGGTGAGGGCCGAAGGTTACACTGTCACCTTCTTTCACTTCCATTTCGCTGACGTTTTTCCAGCCGCCGTAACTAATGTAGGGCACCAGTTCCGGACAGATTGTTGCTCCTTCTACTGCTACAGTAAAGTCTATGGAACTTTGACGTCCGTAATCGTCCGTATAGGTAGCAGTGTATTTTCCGGCTTGTGTAGGAAGCACGGTCTGTAAGCGAACTTCGCGTGTGCCTGCAAAGAAGCCTTCCGGACCGGTCCATGCCCACGAACCTTCTTTCCCTTTTTCTACTTCGGGGGCAAGTGTGATGTTACCTCCCGGATTGACACGGATAAAGCTGCTTTTGGCCCATCTGCCTTGCATATCCTGCACTTGAGCAGTAATAGTGCTACCTTGCTCGCCTTTGATAGAAACCAGGAAATTAATGATACTCCGGTTGCCTGCCATATCTGTGTAGGTGGCAGTATATGTTCCTCCCCGTTGTATACTCTCCAGTTTGACAATCCGCTCTGCGGAAGTGAATCCTTGCGGACCGTTCCACTTCCAGTTGCCTTTTGCCGGCTCCGGCTTGAAAGTGACTGTGCTGCCTTTTTCTACTACGGCTATACTTTCTTTTACTACTTCGCCTTTAGTTACGGAAACGCTTGGTTTGATGACCTGTGCACTTTTTATCTTGTTATACGCAATCTGTGCCATGAGGGCGGAACCTGCGTCGTCCGGGTGTACATTGTCCGGAAATTCTTTGCTTGCACCCAATAACGGCTGGTGGAAGTCGATGATATGGGCTCCGATTTCTTCCGCTATTTCCTTCACAAGAGGAATTAGCTCCGTTTCAACCATTTTGTTTTGGGGAGCTTTATCCGGACCGAATAGGGGCGGTGCCAGGCAAACATAGATAATAGGATCTTTCCCGTTCTGCCTGAATTCCGCTACCATATCCAGGTAGTTGGGTTTGAATTCTCCTTTCAACTGGTTCCAACGCCAGGGGTCAGCGTCGTTTGTGCCTAAGGCAATAATCAAGATCTGCGGATTCGCTTCTTTGGCTTTGACAAAGCGGTCGGTATTCCAGTAAGGTGCATCACTATTCTTGAACATAGTTGTACCACTCACACCACAGTTGAGGACTGAATAACCGCTTCCTAGCAGTTTACCCAATTGTCCCGGCCAGGCTTTCTCCTGACAGGTGTTTCCAAATCCTTCTGTAATGCTGTTACCTACGCAAACGATATTGACCGGTTGCTGTGTTCTTGTTAGGGGCTCATTCACTTCGGGAGTGATTGGCCCTTCATTTTTTGTATCCTCGTTACTGCTGCATGCCGTCGAAAACATGGTAAATGCGAAACCAAGCAGTAAGCTCCATCTTTTTATCATATTAGTCTTTTTTTAATTTTATGGTTTTTCATCTGGGGTTACCTGTGTCATTATTACAGCACCCACCATTTCTAGTGCTGTCCATGTCTTTCCGACTTCTGGTGTTAACGGCGTTTGCTTCGCCCATTCATTAAAAGTAATGTTGTTAACCCGCTCACGAGTATCCCAGGCTGTATCAGCATTCTTGCGCATCCATTCATAATAGGTGATTGGCTTTCTCGCAGATGTATAATCTGTCTGATAATCCCATAAATTATTATCTTTTACGAATAATCCCATACCACGGGCAAATTCGGATTGCCATGTACCGTCGCGATGCCATTTCGACATTATCCCGTTTTCATCTACTCTATCTCTCATTACAAACTGTATGGATTGTTTGGCATGGTCTGCATAGATTTCATTTCCGGTGACACGATGCAATGCATTGGCTGCTTCAATAAAAGCTCCTACATTATAAACGTTATACGAACCGGTCTTTTTCCCATCTTTGTTGATGTTCTCGTCAATAGCTCCGTTTGGTTCACGTAATGTAGTGTATATCCAACCGTAGATGTCTTTTGCTTGTTCCAGGTATTTTTCATCTCCGGTTGATTCATATAAATAACAAGCCATTGATACAGCCGGATTGTTGCTCAAACCTGATTTATTTCCTTTGTGGATATCCCACCAGATGCCACCGCCAAGTGTCGTATCATATCCACGATTGTAGAGAAACTCCCAGTCCCATTTTGCCTGTTTCAGAAATTGTTCATTACCCGTAATCTGATATCCTCGGATGAAAGCAAGACCTGCCCATAGTAAGTCATCCTGGAAGTCGTTCCAAGTCCAGTCCATAATATCATTAGTTTTGGAATTCTTTTCGTGTTCCAAAAAAGCATTAAGCAGGTCGGTAATCAATGGTTTTAATGACTCATCTTTCCGGAAATAGTAACGGTCTTCAACCATTAGGATAATCAGTGCTTGATTCCAAAAGTAAGCCCAGTGGTTGGAATTCTGATTTTCCCGGTAATAAGTAAGCCCATCTTTGCTGTTCTTTTTCTCAAGCAAGAATGCTTTGTTATAATAGTAGTATGAACTATCGGCAATGGACGGTGGAATCTCATCGTCTTCTCCTGGAGTCGGTTCCGGGTCTGGGGTCGGTTCCGGATTATCAGTTGGTGGCTGAACAGACTCGTTATCTTCTCCGCTGCATGAAATAGGTAACAGCGCAAATATGCAAATCAAAAGTCCTATAAGTTTTCTCATTATATAAAATGGATTAATTAAAGAAAGGGGATATTACAAAATGAAATCTCGTAATCTCCCGCTTTCTCCAAATTGGTTATAGATTATTTAAGTCCATATGCATAGACTTCACTTAAGGCCGAATTGGTTCCATTATAACTTTCGGTTATCAGCACTTTAAAATAGCGTCCTTTTGTCGGGACAATACCGAATACTTGAGAGCCGCTTTCCTGCTTCATGGAGAAGTTTCCTACAGTTTCCCAATGTTCTTTGTTGGAACTTACTTGGAACTCACCTGCTTTCACATAATTAGATCCTTCTCTCTGTACTAAAGCAAATTGGGTGAAGGTGTATTCTTTTTGTGCATCAATAATTAGTTCGTGAGGTAGATCGTGGTGCTGACCATTGAACCAGATAGAATGCCAGAATGTATTAAGGGCACCATCTAACACACAGCTGGCAGGTCCACTATTGTTCCCTTTTTCGCCTTCCAGCTCTTCCGTATTAGCTTCTGCTGTCCATTCGGTGCGATCCAATTGTTCCCCCATGATGCGGATAGCTAACGGATATAGAGCATTAGTAGAAGATATTTCAAATCGCGAAACACTATTAATTCGAATTGGTAGCATATAATCGCCTGGTTGTAATTGTGCTCCTTCCACTTCAACGGTCAAATTAGTTTCTGTTGTTCCATTAGGGAGCGTTATCGGATTTGCAAACGAATAAATATTTTCTGGAAGCAGTTTGAAACCTGTTTTATTCGCTTCATTGTATTCATTAATATATCTATCGTCTATTACAAATCCACACTCTATATCCCATTTGTTATTGGTGTCAAGCTTGAATGGGAGCTTCTCGGAAATCGTAGAAACGAGTCCGTAAGTATATGATTTTACACTTACGTAAGAATCTTTGAATCCGATAGAGGGCATGATAACCTCTTTCAGTTGCAGGAATAATTCGTCCTTATTTGCATTAATTGAGTCTGTCTGGCTACTAACTTGTAGCGGAAGTACCCATATAGCACTCGGGTCATTCTCCAAAGCAGCCAATACCTCCCTGGGTTTTAAGGAAATATTAACCATTTTGTAACGGTCGGTAGCTGAGAAGTCTAGTTGGGACTCGTCGAATGAATAGGCGTTTGGACCAATTACCTTATAGTTCACACCTTCCAGTTCACTATATTCGCTGTCTACTTCTTCTTGGGTCAGTACATTAATTGTTGCGGCCGCAGCCAAAGTCTGATCACTTCCTGCCTTGACAACAGAGAATGAGTATACATTGTCTTCTTCGGTATTGTACAGCGTCACTTCCTGCTTGCCGCTTGTATTCAGATATAATATTTTGTGGAACTTTTCCGGTATCTGGTTTTCGAGATCATATTCCGATCCTTCGCAAGCGCCTAACGTCATCAGGCAACTTGCTAGCAATGATAAATATAGTATCTTTTTCATATTCTTGTTTCTTTAGTTTTTCATTAATATTCCGGAGCCTGTACTAATTGCGGATTATTATAGATCTCATCAGATTTGATAGGCCATAGATACATACGGTTACTCCATTGGAACTGCTGATTAACGACAGTACGCTGATTCAAGTCATTGAAACTAGGATTCATACCTGCACCTAGCATATTCAATCCTTCACGTGCACCTGCTCTCAGCATTTGCGGAGCAATCATCCAACGGCGTACATCATAGAAGCGGTGGCCTTCTCCCCAAAGTTCAATGAAACGTTCATTACGTACCCAGTCCATCATAGTCATGTCACTTGTTATATCCGACTCTTCCAGTTCTGCTACACCGGCACGTTTACGGATAGGATTCAGATATTTGATTGCATTCTTGTTGTCTCCTAAAGCAGCGTAACATTCGGCTACATTGAGGTAAAGTTCGGCCAGACGGAAAAGAGGTTTTGCATAATTTTTACGATTGTCTTTACCGGCACTTGAAATAAAGATTTCGGGAGCTGTATACTTCTTACAAATATATCCTGTGACTGTATAGTCCCTATAGAAGAGATCATGATTGTATCCTTGTTGGTTGGCGTCCCGTAAGTTTATACGCAAAGGGCTTCCATTACACATTGTCGGTGAATAGTCGTCACCGTCGAATGATAAATTAGCATAAAAACGGGGTTCACGGTTTACATTCAATTTGATTACTTCTTGGCGATCACTTAAATTGGCTGAAGTAAACCATTCACTTTTATGTGCAAATTCCGAATCTTTCTCCGGTAGTTTTCCGTTTTTGGTATAGAAATGTTCTGCACTATAAAGTGTTGGTGAAATAGCACACCAGCCGTCTATCCATTGATTACCGTTATATTGTAAGATGCGCTTGGGCCACGGTGCAAAGTTGATCCATTGTCTGTTGCCGTTTTCGCCTTGCATAAATACACCCCATATTATTTCTTTGTTTCCGTCGTTCTCATCGGAGTTGACAATAGTACGTAACATCAACACTCTTCTTGCAAATTCTTCACCTTCTTTAGTACTTGTATCTACGCCAGGAATATAAGGAGTAGGGATATCGGCCAAAGTGCGTGGGAGATTATCCATATCAACTAATGAGCGTCCGCCTTCCTTTTCTGCATATTGCAATGCGTCCAAATTTGCATCCAGTGCGCGCTGCCATTTTTGCGGATCATAGGTATGACTGACTAATTCTTTACCATATCCGGGAGTCTCATAGTTAGTGTTTTTCCAATTTGGATAAGGAAATTTTCCGTTCCATAAATCGGATGCCGCATAGAGAAGTACACGTCCCTTGATAGCTTTGGCGGCTGTGGATGTTGCACGTCCCCAATCGTCTGCGCTACCTGTGGGCGGTAAGTTATAGGCTGCTTCATCTAACTTATTGACGATATAGTCCACCACATAATCATAGTGTGAGCGACCAGGCATATCTTCCGGCATGGTTGATTGAGGAAGACGCTGGTCTACAATAGGAACAGGACCATACATGGCTAGTAGCCGCGAATGATAATAGGCTTTCAGAAACTCAGCTTCCGATCTCCAGCGTGCTTTATCTGATTCTGTAGCACCTCGTGGATTATTCTCTGCCAAAATGTTCAGAAACATGTGGCAATGTCCGTTATAGTTATAATAGCCATCCCAATAGCCAGCGGCATTGGTGGGCGACCATAAATTCCAGGCTGTTTTTTGGTTATTTCCCTCCCATGTAGGGGGATCGACAGATTCGTCGGCAGACCACTCGTATGTGGAATATACGAAAGGGGCACAAGATTCGACGGCGATATAACAGGAACTGATAAAGTTAACTGCGTCCGTTGCATCGGTCATTGTGTCTTTGGTTTCCGGTTGTTCGGGCGGAACAACATCCAGATAATCACATGATGCGAATATGCTTAAGGGTAAAATAGCGCGTAGTGCGATTCTCTTTATAGTAAGTTTTTTCATATTGTCAGAGTATTACATATTAGAAATTCAATTGTACACCAAAGTTGAAAGTACGTTGTAGCGGATAGGCATTCCAGCTAAGTTCCGGATCCCAAAGTTTAAAAGGACTCCATACGGCCAGGTTGTCTCCACTAAAGTAAACACGGCAGTGTGGGAATGAATAACCTACTTCCAGTGTCTTGAAACGGATAAAGTTTCCATTGCGCAGCCAGTGACTGCTTGCTTCCGTGTTGTTCTTAATGTCTGTACTTTTTAATCCGAGTCTGGGGAAAGTGGCATCCGGATTAGGATTATCTACTGACCAGTGATTATCGGCTATACATTGCATCACATTTTTATTTCTTTCGCCAAAATCCGTCATAGATTTGTTAATCATGATTTTACGTTGAGCCGAACCATTGAAGAATACACCAAAATCAATCTTCTTATATGTCAGATTTAGTCCTAAACCATATTGGATACGTGGCATGGAGCCGAAAGAAGATAACATTACTTGGTCATCAGAACTGATTATGCCGTCGCCATTTACATCACGATACTTGATATCACCGGGCTTCAGTTGACTGCCTAATCCCGTTTGGTCCGGACCATTATTTATCTCTTCTTGATTCTGGAAGTAACCATCTGCAATATATCCCCATGATATGCTTAGAGGTTGCCCGGTCTTTTTCTTCCATACGGCTTCATAATTCGGTTCATCATAGTAAACATATTTGTTTTTATTGTATGTGAGGTTGGCGCGCAGGTCAACATTCAGGTCTTTGATTACTTCTTTGCGCCAGTTTAAACTAAGCTCTACTCCTTTATTATCTACCTCGCCGATATTACTATAGGGAGTGGTTCCGAAATAGCCTAATAAGGTAGGCCATGAACCGCGTCTCATAAGTATCTTATGACGATGATCAAAGAAATAATCGAAGGTGATATTCAGTTGATTGAACAGTTCCAGATCCACACCTATATCCAATTTGTTCACACGTTCCCAACAAGCACCTTCCACACCAAAGGAACCGAATGAAGGACCATTCCGTCCCACTTCACCATCAAAACCGGTGTGGTAACCTCCGCCGGAAAGACCGATGTTACTTACATATAGATAATGTCCCGGAGTCTCATCCATTTGGTCACTTCCTACGATTCCGTAAGATCCGCGGAGTTTCAAATAACCCACATGTTTTTTTATAGGTTCCCAGAACTTTTCTTCACTGATTACCCAGCCTAAAGACATAGCCGGGAAAAACTCAAAACGATCTTCCTTTAATAAACGTTCGCTTCCGTTATAACCGAAATTGAATTCTGCCAAGTATTTATGTTGGTAGTCATAGGTGAAGCGACCAGAAAAGCCTTGCAACCTGTTAGGACGTACACCCGAACGATTTTCACGTTGCATATACATTAACATACCTGATACGGAATGACTTCCGAAGGTACGGTTATAATCTAAACGTGCATCAAAATAGAAGGTACTGTTAGAACTATATCCATTATCTTTTTCCGTGATATAATCGTCGCCGGAGTCTCCTAAACGTTCCAATTCGTATGTCTCCGGATTGCTGGGATCCCATGTATTACTCATCATACGATAGTAATAAGGAGCAATGCTACGGGTGAAATTAGTGGCAGACCAGCTTTTGAAATTGACTAATGCCGTCAATTTCAATCCTTTGGTTACGAAGTCTAGTCCTTGTTCTATATTCATGACTGTATTTAAAGTGTTATAGTTCTCTTCTTTGAAGGAGCTCAACATTTTAGCATAAGGATTAGTGTACAGTTCCGAACCGGAAAGGATGTCATTACCGAAGCGGATGTGTGTGTCATCCGGTTGTACCGGATGAGTAGCTGGGAAAAGTACGGGAGCTACATCACGGGCTGCATCGAATAATTCGGAAGTTGAATAATTGGGACCTTTCAATTTACCGATTTGAGCATTCATTCTTAAACCTACTTTAGTTGTAGATGTCAACTTGTATGTCAGGTTATTCTGGAAAATATAGTTCCAACGGTCGATATTGTTATCGTATGAATAGGTTTTAGGAGTATCCAACATACCAGTATCATGATTGGCTTGTATACTCATGTAATAAGTTATTTTAGAGCCACCGCCGGAAACATTAATATTTGCACGTTCATTCCATGTATGGTTCTTGAACATGATATCCTGCCAGTTTACATCCGGGTAGCGATAGGGGTATTGATGGCTGCGTGTCATGTCGATATCTTCCTGAGAGTAACGGGCAGCCTGGTCACGGGCTATTGCTGCTTCATTATAAGTTTCCATCCAGGTGGCACCGTCTACATAATCAACGAATTTCATAGGCTTCTGTAAGGATGCTTCTACCGTGACATTTATCTTGGCACGTTGATTAACTTCACCGTCTTTAGTGGTAACCAACATTACTCCGTTTGCACCACGCGCACCATAAATAGCAGTAGCAGACGCATCTTTTAATATGGAGAAGCTTTCGATTGATTCGGAAGGTATGCGGTCCAGATCACCGGAAGAAATCTCTACGCCATCCAACAAGATCAGGGGTGTAGCCACTCCATTGAACGTACTGATACCACGAATATAAAAAGAAGAGTTAGAACCCGGCTCCCCACTGTTAGTAGTAGCTACAACGCCTGCCAGTTTTCCGGCAATGCTGTTTGTTAACGAGGAACTGGGAGTTTTTAAGGTTGCACCTTTTACGGCAGTAATAGCCCCTGTTACAGAAATTTTCTTTTGTGTACCGGCTCCTACAATGACAACTTCACTTAACATTTCATTGTCGGGAATTAGTTTCACGTTGATAAAACCTTGGTCGGTGATGTAAACACTTTGTTTCTTATAACCGATATAGCTGATTTCCAATGTTCCTCCTTTTTCATTAATGGAAATCGAGAAGCGTCCGTCCAGATCGGTAATTACACCGGTTTGGGAACCTTTTATAACGATATTGGCTCCGACGATAGGTGTTCCGTCCGTTTCATCCACTACGGTTCCCGTAAGAGTACGTTTTCTACTGTTTTGCTGAATTTCCAGAAGATTGTTCTGTGTCTTAACATCACTGGCTGTCAGGTTAGTAATCGCCAATGGTGTCTCTGCTGCTTTGGATTCGTTGGCAGCTGTGACGACAGACAATGGACAACTCAATAGACAAAGCAGCGAATATTTAAGCCAGCCTGCTTTGTTAATTAAACGATCATTTTCCATGTTCTTAGATTTGAATAATTAATAATTATATACGATCTCTTTTACTTCTTCACTGTTTCCACCAATCATAAAGGTGAAATCTCCTCTCTCAACTATGAATTTCATTTCATTATTGTAAAATCCAAGTTGTTGGTCTTTTATATCGAAAGTCACTGTCTTGCTTTCTCCCGTTTTTAGCTCTATCTTTTCAAAGCCTTTCAGCTCTTTTATAGGGCGGGTGATAGAAGCAACCTCGTCACGGATGTATAGTTGCACAACTTCTTCACCGGTATATTTTCCCATATTTGTTACTGTTACGGATACGCGTGTATGAATGTCTTTGCCATTTCCCGGAAGTAACTTTAGATCCGAATAAACAAAAGTGGTGTACGATAAACCATATCCAAATGGATAAGCCGGTTCTGTGGGGATATCCTTGTATTTGGAACACCAACCTCCTAAGGCCGTGGGACGTCCGGTACTCTTATACTGATAATATAAAGGAACCTGACCATTATGCTGAGGGAAAGTCATGGGCAGTTTACCTGAAGGGTTGTAATCTCCCCATAGTACATTACAAATGGCATTACCGGCTTCGCTCCCCAACCACCAGGTACACAGGATTGCAGGAGCGTTCTGCCTTACTTCATTAAAAATTACAGGGCGGCCGCACATTATCAAGGCAATTACCGGTTTCCCGGTTTTTATAAGTTCGGCAACCAGTCTTTGTTGTCCTGCAGGAATAGAGATATCACCTTTCGATGACAATTCTCCGGTGTCGCCTGCTCGTTCTCCCATGGCCACAATCACTACATCTGATTGACGGGCTGCTGCCAATGTCTGTTCCAGGTTGATAATTTGATTGCTTGCCAAGTCGTAACCGTCACAATAATTGATTGTACACCCACGGTTCTTCATTGCTTCGTATATAGTAACCACTTTGTTTTCGTCGGCACCGGACCAGCCACCACGCATATCACTTGCTGATTTGGATAATGCGCCTACTAAGGCTATTTTCTTTGTTTCTCCGGATAGAGGTAATAACGCTCCTTCATTTTTTAATAAGACAATAGAACGTTCTGCAATATGCCGGGTCGCTTTTCGTATAGGCGCGGAGTTGATTACTTGCCGGGCTCTTTCAGGATCACAATATCTGTAAGGATCGTCAAACAGCCCAAGTTCGTATTTCTTTTCCAGAATGCGACGTACTGCGTCATTCAGTGTGCTTTCTTTTACTTCGCCTTCTTTGATAAGTTCTTTCAGATGTTTCAAATAGCAAGTGCTTACCATTTCCATATCCATACCGGCATTGATAGCTTTGGCTGCTGCATCTTTTTCGTCTTTCGCATATCGATGATTGATTATCTCACGTACGGAATTCATATCAGATACAACGAACCCTTTAAATCCCCATTCTTCTTTTAGTAATTTACGCAGTAAAAAGTGATTGCTTGAAGACGGGATATTATTAAAATCATTGAATGCACTCATCACAGTGGCTGCTCCTGCTTCTACAGCTGCTTTGTACGGGGGCATATAGAAGTTAGCAAAATGTCCCAAAGACATATCAACGCTATTATATTCTTTGCCGGCTACAGGAGCCCCATAAGCGGCAAAATGTTTTACGCAAGCCATAATGGTGTTAGTTGCCGACAGGTCATCCCCTTGAAGACCTCGTACTCGTGCCTTGGCTACTAATGAACCATAAAACGGATCTTCTCCAGCTCCTTCCATGACACGTCCCCAACGAGCATCCCAACTGATATCCACCATTGGAGCGAAAGTCCAGTTGAGACCTTCGGAAGCAGCTTCCGTTGCCGAACAGCGTGATGCTTCCTCAATTGCTTCCAGATCAAAACTGGCGGCTTCTGCCAGTGGTATGGGGAATCCGGTGCGATAGCCATGAAGAACATCTAAACCGAAGACCAACGGGATTTTTAATCTTGATTTCATGGCTGCCTCTTGAAATTTGCGTATATCATTTATACCTTGGATATTGAGCATAGAACCTAAGAAACCTTGTGATATTTGTTCGATGCGTGGAATCCTTTCCTTGTTAGGTCCTGTAATGTCTCCACCGCCAGAGCATTGATATAACTGTCCGATTTTCTCGTCCAGTGTCATCTTCTTTATTAGGCTAGAAACGAATTTATCTCTCTTTTTGAGCTTTTCACTATTCTGTGCGTTTAATGACGTAATAGGTAATAATAGAAACAAATAAATAATTGTCCAATGTGTTATTTTATTCATAATACTTATTTTAATGTGTTATTGGCTTCTTACTTGCAAATGTAGTAGGCGGGTTTGGTATGTGGTATATGAATCTATGACATTAGTGTATGAATAGGTTTTCGTGACATAAAACAAGATAATGATGTCACAAAACCATATCTTCTTATTGCTGTATTTGCCTATTTTATTTGAATGCTTTTTTGTATTTTAATATCTCTGGAGGAGAAACCGAGTGATATAGTATAATCGCCCGCATCTATTACAAAATCTTTTTGGTTTGTATCATAGTAAGTAAAAGAACTTTTAGGTAATGTCAGGTTGATAGTAGTACTTTCTCCGACATTTAAAAAGATCTTTTTGAATTTTTTCAATTCTTTCTCAGGACGTTCTATCGTACCTCCTTTGCGGCCTACGTATGTTTGTACAACTTGGGAGCCGGGGGTCTTTCCTGTATTGGCCAATCGGCAGGAGAGATTTACCGAGCCGTCCGGCTGTTGTTCGCTTACTTTTAAATCTGTCAGTTTAAACGTAGTATAAGACAGACCGTAGCCAAAAGGATATTGTACTTCTTTTTTCTGTTTATCATAACCACGATAACCGACAAAGATACCTTCTGAGTATTGGACGTGTTTATCCCCATTCGTATCATAATAGCTGTTATATGCAGGATTATCCTCCCATTTCTTTTCGAATGTCATTGGCAGTTTGCCGGAAGGATTTACTTTACCGAATAAGAGCTCTGCAATAGCAGTACCTGCCTCTTGGCCGGCATACCATGACCAAAACAGACCTTTTAATACCGGTTCCCATGATTGCATTTCAATGTTTCCACCTCCGTTGACGATACCGATGACAGGTTTCCTGCACTTGGCAACGCTGGATAATAGTTGAGTATCAACATCCGGTAAACTGAATGTGCGGTCACTTCCTTCTCCTTCACTGTCAGAGTTATGTCCGAAACATGCTATTATGAGGTCTGCTTTATCCAGATATTCTGCGAAACGGCTTCTGGTATCATCCGGTTTCTTCCAAGTGAAGTTAATACCGGCGCCACCTCCTTTCTGATAGTATTCTACACGGATACGATAGTTTTTTCCCGATTGCAATTTGTAAGTCGTACCGGAATTTCTGTATGCTCCTACACTCCATTCATTGATAATCGGTTCGTCGTTGATAAACAGGCGGTAAGCATCATCTCCTCCTAGCGCAAAATCATAATCGGCTGTTTCGGGTACACGTATTACGCCACTCCATCTGACTGAATAGTTCTCTTTTTGCATACCTTGTATGCCTGTGCCATTAGACCATGAATAGCTGATTTTCTTTTCGGTTGCTTTATGAATAGGGGTACCTTTTAATTCCATGTTGGTGAAATATTCTGCGGTAAATCCCGGTTCACTGTTTTCATCTCCAGTGAAAATGATTTGTGGTAAAAAATCAAGTTCATCTACGTACTCCACCCGGATGTTGTGTGAAGCAGCTTCTTTTTTTATTCCTTCAAACATGTCGACGTAGTGAAAGGGAGTTACTTTTCCACTACCACCTCCGTAAATGTATCCATGAGTATTTTTCCCGGTTACGATGATGTGTCTTATTTTTTGAGAGTTCAAGGGAAGCAGGTTTTTCTCATTTTTCAGTAAGACGACCCCTTCTCTTGCTACCTTCAATGCAGTTGTTGCTGATGCAGGATTGTCTAAAGGAATAGATTTATCTTCATTGGTGCCATTTTGAAAACCGAAGGCTATCAGTACGCGCAAGATATGGCGCACTTTCTCATCAATCATATCCATTGTTATATCTCCGGTGCGCAGATAGTAAGCCATCTCCTTAGGATTCATTTGTGTTCCGCCCGGCATTTCCAGATCTAATCCATTTTTGACGGCAGGAATAGTATGATGTGTAGAGCCCCAATCAGACATAATCAGACCATTGAATCCCCATTGCTTTCTCAAAACCTCTTTCAGTAAATAAGGATTCTCGGTTGTATATATGCCGTTCATTAGATTGTAACTGGTCATTACAGCACCAACTTCCGCTTCCTGTACGGCCGCTTTAAAAGCCGGAAGATAAATCTCATGCATGGTTCGCTCATCCATATCATTGCTGATGTTATCTCGGTCGTAATCTGAATTATTTGCAATGAAATGTTTAATGGTCGCCATGACTCCCTGGTCTTGTATCCCTTTTATATATCCTACCGCGATGCGGGAAACCAAGTAGGGATCTTCACCCATATACTCAAAATTGCGTCCGCACATTGGTGCGCGATAGATATTAACTGCCGGTCCTAATAGGATATTGACACCTCTTGCCCTGCAATCGAGCCCCAGGGCTTTGCCATATTGATAAGCTAAATCTTCATTCCAGGTGGCCGCCAACATGACTGTGGAGGGGTAGGCTGTTGATTGTCCGTGAGTACCTAAGCCCTGCGGACCATCAGACATTTTCATCCGATGTATCCCAAGTCTGTCTATATTGTGCGTGTACATCCAGTCAACGCCACCTATATAAGATAATTTCTCTTCTATTGTCATCTGTTTCAGTAGCTTTTCTACTTTCTTGTCTATCTCTGCCGAATACCATTTCTGAGCCGATACTATAAAACTATTCATTATCAGCAGATAAAATAGAACGGTCGATTTTATTGTTTTCATCTTCAAGGTGTTTGTTGGTATAGTAAAAGATAAGTTTCTTTATTTGGCTTCCAGAATATATCCTTTAATTCTTAAAGGCTATTCAATAATGCCAGCTTATTCTCATTTACTAGCTTGAGTATCAGTTCTCCGAAAAGTGTGTTTTGCCAGGCAAACCATGCGCGGGTGAAATCGGCTGGATTGTCTTTGTGGAATGATTCATGCATAAAACCTGTGCCGGCATCTGTATCCATAAGCATTTTGATACATTCTTTTATTTCCTGATCATTCTGGCTGGTGAAAGCTTTCATCATAATGCTCATCGGCCACACCATATCATATCCGATATGAGGTCCGCCTATTCCTTCACCTGCTTTTCCTTTGAAGAAATATGGGTTATCTTTACTCCATACGAAACGGCGTGTATTCTGGTAGATAGGGTCGTTTATATCAACGTCTCCCAGATATGGCATGGCAAGCAAGCTCGGTACATTGGCGTCATCCATAAGCATGTGGTTTCCGAAGCCATCTACTTCGAAAGCATAAATTGTTCCATATTTCGGATGATTATAGGTGGCATATTTTTGTAATGCAACTTCTACTTCATTGGCAAGCTCAATACATTCCTGCGATAAGGTACCATTCTTATTTACTGTTGAAAGTATTTCTGCTGCTTTTCTTAAAGAGGAAACAGCAAAGAAATTAGAAGGAATCAGGAATTGGAATGTTGTAGCATCATCTGAAGGACGGAAACTGGAAACAATCAGTCCGACCGGATTTACGGGAGCACCCAAACCGTTGTTATTCAAAGTGTCAAGTGCGCGTTCCGTTTTGCGTTGGAATTTGTAAGGCCCTACACTGTCTTTGCGCTGTTGTTCCTTAAATGTTTTCAGGATATTGGAAATAGCTTTCAGCCATGCTTCATCGAAAACACTGGTATCACCCGTTACTTTCCAATATTGATAAGCAAGCCGGAGCGGATAACAAAGAGAATCAATTTCCCATTTACGTTCATGTAGCTCGGGTTTCATATCTGTATTGTCCGACATCCAATCTCCTCCGGTAGGGCCGTCATTATAACCATTGGCGTACGGATCAATATTGATGCATATAAATTGACGCCGGATCACCCCTTCGAGCATTTTTTTCAACTCAGGGTCTTTGTTGGCCAACTGTACATAAGGCCATACCTGGGCACCGGAGTCGCGCAGCCACATTGCATGGATATCTCCTGTATAAACGAATGTGTCGGGTTTGCCGTTTAATAGTCGATAGTGTACAGTCGTATCCAGCGTGTTCGGGAAGCAGTTTTCGAACATCCATGCTAACTTAGAGTTTGTTAGCAGTTTCTTTATCCGTAATATTTCTGCCTCTACAGCTTTAGAAGTATAGAGCCTGTTTTTTACAGCAGGACGATTGGTTTTGTAGATTGCGGCAATTTGGGCATGGTTCACTACTACTGTATTATCCTGCTTCAAAGTTGATTCCATAGCTTTGGCGCTATTGATAGTGCATAAAAGGGCAGCGGCACATAAGCCGATATTTTTCTTTTTCATATTTTCTGTATTACTTTTTATTTATTATTTGATAGCAGCCAGACGGGCATACATTTCTACTATGGCAGCTTGTGTCAATAACCATTTTCTATTGTCTTGGGAACTTCCGGTGAAGTCCGTATTGAACAGTCCTTTTTCATCTCGTGCGTGTTCCCAGGCATAGTCCAGACTCTTGTTGAAAGAGTTCAGATAAGTCTTGTCATGATCAATCTGATAAAGTTCGATAAATCCTCTCAGCATGACTGCCGTGAACCATACATCTCCTTTTTTTATCATCTTGAATGTATCGGTATGTTCCGGAGTATAGCTCATAAAGAAATAGTTGTGACACCCTTTGGCAATGTTCTGGGCATCTGTGAGATATTCCTTCTTTCCGGTAAGCTGATAAAGCAAGGCAGCGGATTGCATCATTTGCCCGCTGTTATAGGCAAATTTAGCTTTACCAATTTTCCCGTCAAGGGAGATGTTATCAAAGTACAAATGGTCGGTAGAGTCTTGTAGCCGGGCTTTAGTCCAGTTATAGAGCTGTTCCCCTTTGTTCAGATAAGAATTATTTTGAGTAGCCTGGAAGAGTTTCAAGGCGAAGACTGAACCGGGAGCATTTGAGCAAGTATTTTTAGATGCCTTTTTTTGTTCACACCAGTAAATACCTCCACCTAATTTATCATCAGTGCCGCTTTCTATAAATTTCCAGATAAGTTCTGCTTTGTGCAGGTACTTGGCTTCCTTCGTCATTAGATAAGTATCGGTGAAGTCGATACCCAGCCAGATATTATCATCATAGAAACGGTCTGATTGTGATGCGGTATTGATGTATGAAGCATAAGCTTCGGGTGTTCTTCGTGTGTCGAAGTATTCTTCCAGTCCTATTAGGACTTTATTGTTAAGCAATGATTGATAAATGGTATCCTGTGTAGCGGAGAATAACGCATTTACAGCCGAAAAGATACCGGAGTAAGGCCATAAATAGGAGTATTGGTTAGGCATATTCTTCTGTTCTTCGGAAGCAAGATATGTGGCTGTGTATTCAGCTATATTTGAAGGATAATTCTCGCGTAACAGATGTGTGCCGGGAGCGGAGTAGCTGGAGTATAAGGAATCCAGCGTTTCTTTGGCTCGTGTCAGAGCTTGTTCATCTCCCACTATAACCTGTTTTTTTGTCTCGCAACCTGTTATCGTTACTGCACACATAAGAAAGCTGAAAAGTACTTGTTTTGGACTCATGGCGTTTAATTAAAGTTATAATAATATGTTCGTTATTCGTTTTTTAAACAGGTAGTAATATTGGATAAAACTACCTGTTTCTTGTTTCCTGTTTTGAAATCTTTCTACTGATATTTTGTTACCTATGAAATCTTATTCTAGTAGTGAGTGAGATTTATTCTCTAAGTACAAAATTAGGGGAGAGCTGGATAAAATCCTATATGTTTTCATGACATTAATGTCTTTCTGGGATATCTGGCATAAATATAGATAGATATGTCGCAAAAATAGATACTTTCTTTTTATCTGTTTTGAACAATCCGGTAAATACTTATACAAAAAAGCACTCCTTTCTTTGGGAAAAGAGTGCTTTTAGAGAAAGAATCATTCCTTTTTATGGAAATGTCTATGCGTTGCTTTGAAAGTTTTTATTTCTTTGGTTTTCTGCGTGCCCACCCTTCTTCACTGAAGTCTGGTTCTTTGTCTTTAAAGAATTCCTGCCAGTCGTCTTTCTTTTTTGGACCGCGAGCATCCGAATAGCCTCGTTCTGCACGACTCGGTTTTTCTTTTTTGCCGGATTTTGGACCTTTGGTAGAAGCATCTTTTGTTTTTCTATCTTTATTGTCGTAGCGTGGAGTACGATCTTCTCCTTTGCCGAATCGTTTTCCGCCTTTGCGTTCACTTGAACCGTTTTCATGTCCTTTTCCGCCTTCTTCACTAGATACTTCTACTACGACTTTCCGTCCGTTCCATTTCGCACGGCTTAGAGCTTTTACGACATTGATAGCCTCTTTTTCGGGAACTTCAAAGAAAGAGAAGTTCTGCATTAAGTCGATACGTCCTAATTCAATGCGTCCACGTGTATTGCTATTCAGCAAGCCGATGAGGTCACTGGGGAAGAAACTGTCCGTTTTGCCCAAGTTAATGAATAAACGGTTGAAGCCCGGAGCAGCTTTCCGGCTTCTTTTTTCGAAACCACCTTCTTTTCGGTCACCTCTTCCGGTACGTTCGCCACGGCTATCGGTCGGTACTTCTATCTCTGCGCGGTTGCGGTAATATTCGGCAAAGCGGTTAAATTCGTGAGAAACCATTCGTTTAATCAAGTCTTCCTTACTTAACCATTCTAGCTTACGGTAAATATCGGGCATGAATTCAGAAATCTCCTCTTCGTTTACTTTTACTTTCTCGAGGTCGTCAATTACTTTAAGTAACTGTTTCTGGCAAATTCCTGCTGCAGTCGGCATTTCTCCGGGAATAAACTTCTTGCCGATAATACGTTCAATCTCACGCATTTTCCCTTTCTCACGCAGGTTGATAATGGCGATAGAAGTACCTGTCTTGCCGGCACGTCCTGTACGTCCGCTACGGTGAGTATAGCTTTCCGTATCATCCGGCAATCCGTAATTGATGACGTGTGTCAGGTCGTCCACGTCCAGCCCGCGGGCAGCTACGTCCGTAGCAACGAGCAGTTGCAGGTTACGGATACGGAATTTCTGCATCACGGCGTCACGTTGTGCCTGTGACAATTCACCGTGCAATGAGTCGGCATTATAACCTTCCTGCATCAGTTTATCTGCAATTTCTTGTGTTTCCTTACGTGTGCGGCAGAAAATGATACCGTAAATTTGCGGATAATAGTCTACGATACGCTTCAGTGCTTCATACTTATCTTTAGCATGAACGGTATAGGCAACGTGCTTTACGTTGCTGGTACTTTCATTCTTGCGGCCGATAGTGATTTCTTTAGCGTTGCGCAGATAGTTCTTTGAGATGCGCGCAATTTCCGGGCTCATTGTTGCAGAGAAAAGCAACGTATTACGTTCTTGGGGAACATCGGCAAGAATAGCATTGATACTATCCGTAAATCCCATATTCAGCATTTCGTCCGCTTCGTCCATTACCACGTTGCGAATAGTGGACAAGGATACGGTCTTGCGCTCCATTAAGTCCAATAAACGTCCGGGAGTGGCCACGATGATATGTACACCGCGTTTCAGGCTGCGTATCTGACTGTCAATAGAAGAACCACCGTATACCGGGAGTACTTTCAGCCCGTCAATGTATTTGGAATAATCGTTCAAATCTCCTGCTATCTGGAGACAAAGCTCACGAGTAGGGCAGAGGATAAGCGATTGTGGAATTCTGTTCTTTACGTCAATCTGTTGGAGCAAGGGCAGGCCGAATGCGGCTGTTTTACCTGTTCCTGTCTGTGCAAGAGCTACTACATCATTATTTTCTCCTAAAAGGTACGGAATCACTTCCTCTTGTACCGGCATGGGATTCTCGTATCCCATTTCTTCAATTGCTCTACGTATCTCCGGAGAAACGCCAAGCTCTTCAAATGTCTTCATTAAATCTCTGTATATCTTTTATTTCGGGTGCAAAGATAGTCAATATAGTTGAATCAACTATCATTTATCAGTTAATAAAATATTGTACCGCTATTCTATTTCGCGGGTATTATTTATAGCTTTCCGCAAATTCTACGGATACGGAGTTGCTGAAACTCCGGCAGACTTCTGCGGCAAAGTCTTTTCCGCACTGGATAACCTTATCCCAGGTTGCTTCGTTCAGGTTGTTCAAATCACGATATCTGACGTCGTATTTAAGTAATCCGTAGATCAGCCCGGCATTGAAGTTGTCACCTGCTCCAATGGTACTGACAGCTTCCAATGGTTCTATCGGATAATCTTTATTAACTAAATTTGTACGGAGTGATACTTTTTCTCCTCCCGCAGTACAGATAAACCGAGGACAGTAAAATTTGATTTTATCCTTGTATATCTTGTCCGCGTCCTGCATGCCGTACATATAGAAAAAGTCCTCCAATGAGCCTCGTACAATATCCGAATATTCCAAATTCTCGATAATGGTGGGAGCGAGTTTCATCGCTTCGTTTTTGTGTGAAGAACGGAAGTTGGGGTCATAGTAGATAATAGCTTTTTTCTCGCGCGCCTGGTCGAGCAGTTCGAGAATCTTTTCCCGCAATACCGGATTCAAGGCGTAGTAGGAGCCTATCATGACAATGTCGTCTTCTTCCAGTTTTGGGAACAGGACATCGAGACGTTGTTTGGGGTAATCCTTGTAGAAGATATATTCGGCATCACTTTGCTCATTGAGAAAAGCCAGAGATACCGGTGATTTCCCGTCAGGGAATACATTCACATGGTCGGTCGGGATATTGTTGTCACGCATGAATTGCAGGATAATGTTTCCCACGCGGTCGTTACCGGTTTCGCTGATGAAACCGACGTTTGCTCCCATCCGGCCTAAGGATACGATGCCGTTGAATACAGAGCCTCCCGGTACGGCTGCGGAAGGCTGGTCGCCTCGAAAGATGATGTCGAGGATTGTTTCTCCGATACCGATTACTTTTCGCATAGTGATCTTGATTTTTCTCCCAGATAACCTCCGTGGTGGCGTTTCGAATATTCGGCAATGGTGAATCCGGTTTCCTTCATGGTCTGTACTACCAGAATATCACCGATAACAGTCATGGCAGTAGTCGAAGTAGTAGGAGTCATACCCAGCGTACAAACTTCGGCAGGTTTACCGGTACTCAGGCAAACATCCGATTCGTGCGCCAACGGACTATCTGGATTTCCCGTGATAACGATAAACTTCAGTTCCGGGTCCAGATTGTGAGCAAGTTGGGTAAGTTCGACGATTTCACGCGTCTTGCCGGAGTTGGAGATAAGCAGGAGCAAATCATTTTTCTGCAGGATACCCAAGTCACCATGTTGTGCTTCGCTAGGGTGCAGAAATACAGAGGGAATACCCGTAGAACAGAAAGTGGTAGCAATGTTCATCGCAATTTGTCCGGCTTTCCCCATACCGGAAGTTACTAGTTTTCCCTTCTTCTGATGTATCTGTTCAACAATAAGTTGTACTGCTTTCTCATAAGCGTCTGTTACAGGGATATTGAGCACAGCTTGTGCTTCCTGTTGCAAAAGTTGTTTAATGGAGTCTATCATATGATCAGTTTATTTTTTCTTTTAGTTCATCCGGAGTGTTTGCTATTTCGTAATAGGTTGAGAAAGGTTGGCGGGCAAAGCCTTTTTCTTCCAAGGTTTTGAGTGCTTTCAGCAGCTCGTTGTAGAAACCATATTCGTTATAGAAGATAACTTTCTTGTGGTGGTAGCCAATAGAAGCGGCAGCTATAACGTGGAAAACTTCGTCGAGTGTGCCTACGCCTCCAGGCAGTGCCACCAATACATCCGACTTTTCCGTCATTATATCTTTGCGGTCGCTCAGGTTGCGGGTATGAATCACCTCGTCCAGTAGAGAGCTTACTCTACCATTTTCTTCCAGTTTGGTCGGGACTACTCCAATGACCTTACCCCCGTTTTCTTTTACGGTGCGTGCTACGCATTCCATAAGTCCGAGGTTGGCTCCTCCGTAAATCAACGTTTTGCCTGTCTGTCCTATCCATTCGCCTATTCGGCGAGCACTTTCGAAGTACATTTTGTCAATGTTTTCAGAGGCAGAACAGAAAATTCCTATCTTTTCCATATACGTTGTAACTGTTATAGTCCACAAATATCTGCAATTTTCTATAAACAGCAATAAGTTTTATTGTATTTTTGTGGCATTAATTCAATAAGGAAGTAGAAAACAATGCATTGCAACGAATATACATTACCTAATGGCCTGCGTATTATCCATGAACCGACGCTTTCAAAAGTAGCTTATTGTGGTTTTGCGATTGATGCCGGCACCCGTGATGAAGCGGCAAATGAACAGGGAATGGCTCATTTTGTAGAACATCTTATTTTTAAGGGAACGGTGAAACGGAAAGCTTGGCATATTCTCAACCGAATGGAGAATGTAGGCGGTGACCTCAATGCTTATACGAATAAAGAAGAAACGGTTGTCTATTCCGCCTTCCTGACAGAACATCTGGAACGTGCGCTTGAGCTACTGGGGGATATTGTATTCCATTCTACTTTTCCGCAACATGAGATTGAAAAGGAAACAGAAGTGATTATTGACGAAATCCAATCCTATGAAGACAATCCTTCCGAATTGATCTTCGATGATTTTGAAGATATGATATTCCGTAATCATCCGCTGGGAAGAAACATTCTGGGGAAACCGGAACTTCTGAGGAGTTTTCGCACGGAGGATGTCCTGTCCTTTACCCGTCGGTTCTATCAGCCGGGGAATATGGTGTTTTTCGTTCAAGGACAATATGATTTCAAGAAAATTATCCGTCTGGCAGAAAAATATATGTCGGATATTCCTGCTGTGGAAATTGAGAACCGCCGTACGCCTCCGCCTCTTTATATTCCTGAACATTTAACGGTAACTAAAGACACACATCAGGCACATGTAATGATTGGTAGCCGTGGATATAATGCATACGACGACAAACGTACCGCACTCTATCTGCTGAATAATATCCTCGGCGGTCCTGGAATGAACAGCAAACTGAATGTTTCTCTTCGTGAACGCAGGGGATTGGTTTATAATGTCGAATCCAATCTGACTTCTTATACCGATACAGGTGCTTTCTGCATCTACTTCGGGACGGATATTGAAGATATGGATACTTGTTTGAAATTGACCTATAAGGAACTGAAACGAATGCGGGATGTGAAAATGACTTCTTCTCAGTTGGCGGCAGCCAAGAAGCAGTTGATCGGACAAATCGGGGTGGCCTCCGATAATTTTGAGAATAATGCGTTGGGCATGGCGAAAACTTTCCTGCATTACCATAAGTACGAATCATCCGAGCTTGTCTTTAAACGTATAGAGGCTTTGACTGCAGAGACTTTGTTGGAAGTTGCCAATGAGATGTTTGCTGAGGAATATTTGTCAACGCTGATTTACAGGTAGTATTGTGAGATTGCTATGCAGTAAAAGATAGTGGTATACGGATTAAACCATTTGGATCCATCCCCTTGTATTAACTCTATACCGTTATACTAGAGGATAATACAGGAGGATGGTAATTGGTTATTTAATCACAACATTTTTATTGTTTATATACAAATTTTCATGCCTTGCTAAGTTATAAAGGTTGGTTTCTGGACCATTTGATAACCCTGTTTTAGTATTCCACTTTGTAATCTTTGTGTAGATGTCCTCCTTTCCAAGCTTTTTTGCTAGTCCAATCTGCGTATGCATCTGTCCAAAACGGATCATCAGCGGGAAGACCGAGAGGTAGAAAACTTAAGGTTGCCATATAAAGGCTGCCAGTGGAGGTATAACCATCAGCACATTCTGGCTGATGACCGTTGAAGCCGAGCACTAACCAACCATCCTTATCGAAGTTCTGATTTCCCTCATACATATTTCGGTGTACGGCAGTCAGGGCGCAACGTACTTGGGCGGGAGAAACGTGTGAGGGCAATTTTTTGCGTAGAGCTACGTCTGCTAACGATTGGAATGCAGCGGTACGATAAGTAACCGAACGTCCGAAAGCGGGATATGTGCCATCGGGAGCTATCATACGTTCACAAAATTCAGAGTGGCGTATCATGCGGTTCATAGCTTCGTCTAGCTCCTTCTGACTTGCCCAACGTTTAGGTAAAAGATTTTCCAGCATAGCTACCATCATAGAATGCATCACGTAGGCGTTATAATTATCCATACTGAATGATGGACCATCACTATACCAGCCATCGCCTACATACCATTCTTTTACCTTGTTTTTACTTACACGAATACGGAACTGGTCGTATTGTACACCTTTTCCCAACAGAAATGATTCTGTTAGTCCGGTGAAGAGTAACCAGTTGTTGTAAGCACCAGTACGATCACGTAAGGATTGGAAGGATTTAATATAGCGTTCTTTTGTAACTTCATCCAATGGTTCCCATAAAGCTTTGGGGGCGCGGAGGAAGGCATGTACCAGATAGGCGGCATCTACGATAGGTTGAGCGTGTTTGGTGAAGTTCAGTAAGTCGGGTGATGCAGGATCTACTGCATTTTTTAATCCTTTCAGTACTTCTTCACGCATCTGCTTGCGTAGTTTGCCTTCTTCTGTATCATCATCGGGGAGTGCTAGCCAAGGGGCAACCCCGGCGAGTGTGCGGCCTACAGCTTCCAGATGTGTCATGTCTTTGTAGCCTGCTGTTTCACCGCTACGGGTCTCAATGGGCATATTCTGGTGTAGTGTTCCTTCTGCGAGGTTATGGATGACAGGATATGATATTTTCCAAAGTAGCTTTACCCATATGGCGCGATCTTGGGTGCCAGTGGTTTGAATTTCCGTCATGGGAATATTCTTCTTTCCTTTTTTCTTGTCTTTGGCTTGTACTCCTATTGGCAGTAGTATTATAGCCGTTAGTAAACAGATTAGATAATTCTTTCTTTTCATGTTTTTTCCTTTTATTTATAGTGGACTTTTTCCGTCCAGCATTCGGTTATAACGATGTAAAGCTTCGATGAAATAGTAGTCGGCATACGTTAGCGGCACATCTATTTCTGAATTGTGAGGTACGGCACCTACACTATGCATCAGTATAAAGTTTGCATTCTTACCTAGCTCGGCGCGGTAGTTGGTACTACCTAGTGCATGTAGAATCTGTTTGGCACTTTCCAGATATTTCTTGCTTTTGCTACCTTTGCTATAAGTACTCAGTTCCAGTAATGCCGAAGCTACGCAGGCTGCGGCGGAAGCGTCGCGGTAGTTATTTACCATTTTGCAGGCGTTGGAACGGATACCGGGTGTGTAACCTTCTTGAAAGGCGTTAAAGTCCCACCAGGCAACCTTGTCGGAAGGAAGGTTGGGATGATCAAGGTAGAAGTCTGCCATCTTTTCTGCAGTTTTCAAGAAGCGTTTGTTTTTCGTCTCACGGTAACACATGGTAAATCCATAGATTCCCCAAGCTTGTCCACGTGACCAGGCTGAATTATCTGAATATCCCTGAGAAGTCTCTCCTTTGATGGGCTTGCCTGTTTTTTTATCATAATATATGATGTGGAAGCAACTGTAGTCCTTACGTACTTGATGGTGCATTACTTGTTCTGCATGTGAAATAGCCACTTTACGAAAACTTTCATCACCCGTCACTTTGGAGGCATGGAATAATAGTTCTAGATTCATCATATTGTCGATGATAACAGGAAAATCATATACTTTGTCACCGTGCCAACTGCGAAATCCATTCCATGATTGAATGACTTTTGCTTGAGGGCGGAAACGTGTACAGAGTGAACGTGCCGATTCTACTAATATGTCCTCATATTCGTCTTTTGGTGCGAAGCGATTGGCATTACCATAGCTGCAATACATCATGAATCCAATATCATGATTGTCTGTGAAGGTCTTTGCGGGTTCCATTTGATGTGTATAAACTAAGGCAGAGTCTTGCAAAGCTTTGTCGCCTGTGTAGTTTGATAGATACCATAATGTACCAGGGAAAAAGCCTGCTGTCCAAAGGTAAATACTTCCTTTGCTGGGAGTACCGTCTTTGCGCATACTGTGTGGCATGATAGCTTTTCCATTTTTTCCTTGTGCAGGGGTTTGCATCATCAAACTATATTGTTTGGTGGCGAATTCCATATTCTCTTTGATAAATGCTTTTTCTGCTTGGGGCGTTTGAGCTTGTGCGGCAGTTAGTGAATATGCCAATGCAGTAAGTACAATCCATCTTTGGGGGATTGCCGGATTCTTCTTTATAAATTTAATCATGTTATTAGATATTATATGTTAGATGTTTTTATGCTGCAAAGTTATTCCTATATAAAATAGGTAGGGGGATATTCCGTCCATTCGAAGGGGAGTTTGTGTTTTCACTTTTGTTTTTAACGTTTTGTCCGGTAAGAAGCTTTTTTAGGAAAGAAATCGTTAATCCTCTCTCTGTTGTGTTAAAATAGATTTTTTTCATGGAGAAGACAAATTCAGTACCTGAAATAGATGAAATATCCTCTTTATTTGAATGGAATTATTCACTTTTGTTCCGGTAAATAATTAACCCTTTATCTAAAATAAAACTTTTATTATGAAAACAAAAAACTCTTTATTATTATGAAAAAGAAAAGTGGCATAATTCTTAGTGCGCTTCCTTTGTTGACTTTAGGTCTTTGTTTCATTTCGAATTCTTCATTCGCAAATGGAGTAAATGGAAATGAGGTGATTTTAGTTAATTCTATGGGAGCACAACAAAAAACGGGCGAAATCCGAGGTGTTGTTTTGGATGGAAAAACGAGTGAACCAGTTATTGGTGCAGCTGTCAAAGTAAAGGGAACTACTGTTGGTACTACTACTAATCTTGATGGTGAATTTATTTTGAAAGCATCAAAAGGAGATGTGCTTATCATTTCTTATTTGGGGTATGAGAGCAAAGAAATCAGTATAAGTCATTTGAAGACTTATACAGTTGAGTTGAGTGAAGCTACTGAATCATTGGATGAAGTGGTTGTGACTGCTTTTGGCGTAGGACAAAAGAAAGAAAGTTTGGTTGGTGCTGTGACGCAGGTGAGACCTGCTGAATTAAAGGTACCTTCTTCTAGTTTGTCTACTTCATTTGCCGGACGTCTTTCGGGTGTCATTGCTGTACAACGTAGTGGTGAACCGGGTGCCGATGGGGCCAGTTTCTGGATTCGCGGTAAATCTACCTTTAGTGGCGCAACTGGTGCACTTATTATTTTGGATGGTGTGGAAATCAGCAGTACTGAATTGAATTCACTCGATGCTGAAGCTATCGAGAGTTTCTCTATCTTGAAAGATGCTACTGCTACTGCGCTATATGGTACACGCGGCGCCAATGGTGTAATGATTATTACTACCAAAAGTGGTAAAGATCTCGACAAGCCTATTATTAACTTTCGCTTAGAGGGAGCCTTGACCTCGCTAACCAAAGTTCCTGAAATGGCTGATGGTGTAACCTATATGGAAGCTTATAATGAAGGAGCCGCTCGCCCCACTTCGGCTGCTACTCCCTATAGTAGGGAAAAGATAGAAGGAACACGTGCCGGACTCAATCCCTATCTTTATCCTAATGTAGATTGGTATGATGAGATGTTCAAAAAAAATGCTTTTGCCCAGCGTGCCAACTTCAATATTCGTGGAGGTAACAAAAAAATGGACTACTTTATGAGTGTGGGTGTGAAACACAGCGATGGTAACTTGAACTCGTTGAGCGAGAAATATGGTTTCAGCTATAATAATAACATCAATGTAACCAACTACGATTTTATTAATAACTTGAATGTACAAGCGACTCCTACTACTAAACTGTCATTGGGTTTGAATGCCTCTATTAAAGATTGGAAAGGACCGAATGCTAGTACAAGTTCTTTATTTGCATCTACTATGGAACACAATCCTGTAGACTATCCTGTTTCTTTTCCTGCTGGTTATGGATATGATACCGAAGATATTATGTGGGGGGATAAAAGTGGGGGCCCATTTGCTACCGGTGGATATATGAATCCTGTAGCTGACTACGTGACCGGATACAAAACAAACCATACCAGTATTATTACTGCCAATTTTAAGTTGCAGCAGGATTTGGGTATGTTTATAAAAGGATTGACATTCAATGGATTATTCTCTTACAAAAACAATTCAAGCAGTAATGCCACTCGTGTGAGTGACTATAATGCTTTTGAGGTCGCTTCTCAAAATGACGAAACCGGTGAATATACTCTTCGTAGAACGGGCAATGAACGTGGTACTGCTATTAAAACCTCGGGCTCGCATAGCGGTAACCGTAAACTCTATCTGCAAGCTACTTTAGACTATAAACATACCTTTGGCGGTGTACACGATGTGAATGCCATGTTTTTGTTTAATCGTCAGCAGTACAATACAAATAATGTGACTGACCTTTTTTCCTCACTGCCTGAGCGCAAACAGGGTATTGCCGGACGTGTGTCGTATGCTTACGATGGTCGCTATATGGCTGAAGCTAACTTTGGTTACAATGGTTCGGAAAACTTTGCATCAGGTAACCGCTATGGTTTCTTCCCATCTATCGCTGTAGGATACAACATATCAAATGAGAAATTTTGGGATAATATTCGTCCTGTGATTTCCAACTTAAAACTGCGTGGATCGTGGGGATTGGTAGGTAATGATAATACCGGAGCCGGACGATTTACTTATCTTGAAGATATTGATTTGGGTGGTAGTCCTGGATACACTACAGGTGTCGGTGGAAACAGGGTAACTTACAAGGGACCTAAATGGTCTCGTTTCTTTAATCCAAATTTGGGATGGGAAATAGGAGAAAAGATAAATGTAGGTATCGATCTTCAACTTTATAATAGTTTTAATCTGACAGTCGAAGCATTCAAAGAGACTCGTAGAGACATCTTCTTAAGTCGAGGTAGTACAATCCCCGATTTCTTGGGTTTGAGCGGAGCAACGGTATATGCTAACTTAGGTAAGATGAAAAATATAGGTATGGATTTGTCGATAGATTATAACAAACAGGTGAACAAAGATCTTTTTCTCTCTTTCAAGGGAACATTCACCTATGCGCACAATACCATTTTGGAACGAGATGAGCCTCCTTTCCAAGAATATCCTAACTTGTCATCGGTAGGGCATTCATTAGGGCAATATTTGCTCTATATTGACAACGGATTATTCCCCGATGAAAAGACCATCCATAATAACCCCGATCAAAAAGCTTTGGGATACACTCCACAACCTGGGGATATTTGGTATCATAATCTTCCTAACTACCGTGGTGAATATGATAATGTGATTGATGGCAATGACCGACGTTATGTGGGCAATCCGCAAGACCCGGAAATAGTATATGGTTTTGGTCCTTCTATCAAATTCAAGAAATGGGATTTCTCTTTCTTCTTTCAAGGAGTAGCTAAGACTTCAATTTTGATGAGTGGTATCCATCCTTTTGGTGAGGCACGTATCCGCGGCTTGTTTAAATACATAGCCGATGACCACTGGACTACTGAAAACCAAAATATTGATGCCAAATATCCGCGTTTGACATTGGAAAACAATGGCAATAATACACAAAACTCAACCTATTGGTTACGTAATGGTTCGTTTTTGAAACTGAAAAATGCCGAAGTGGGTTATACTTTCAAAGGCTGGCGCTTCTACTTAAGCGGACAGAATCTGTTGACATTTTCCCCTTTCGATTATTGGGATCCTGAAATGGGGAGCGGTAGTGGTATGAAGTACCCCACTCAACGTATCATCAATTTTGGTATTCAAGTAACCTTTAATAATAAATAAGAATTCTATATGAAAAAGATAGCAAAATTTTTAATCGTATTGGGAATGATGGGGCAACTTAGTTCTTGCGATTATCTAGACATTGTCCCCGATGAACGTGCACAAGAATCGGATACTTGGAAGACGGAAGGTGCGGTAAGAGGATATCTCTATTCTTGTTATGGCTATTTACCGGCTAACAGAACTTTCGGTAACAGTTATTGGCTTGCGGAAGAACTCACAGCTGTTACCAAAGAATTGTTTACCACTTTCAAATACGGTTATTATAGTCCTGTCAGTTTGGGATTTACTAGTAATACATGGTCTACTATTTGGAATGGTATTCATCAATGCTACATGTTCCAAGAAAGCTTGAAACAAGTGTCCAACGAATATGTAACAGACGAAATGAAAAAACAATATTTGGCAGAGTCTAATTTTTTGATAGCTTATTATCATTTCTTGTCTATGCGTTCGTATGGTCCGACCATGATTATTCGCAGTGTTATAGATTTAGAAACACCCATTAGTGGTTTTCCCGAACGTAGTAGTATAGACGAAGTAGTGGCCTTTATTAACGAAAAATTGGATGAAGCAATGTCTGAAGGCGGACTACCTACTACATGGAGTGGAAAAGATTATGGTCGTGCCACACGTCTTGCAGCATTAGCATTGAAATCCAGAGTTTACCTCTATGCTGCTTCACCGCTCTATAATGGAAACACAGAAATGTATGCCGATTTCCGTAGTCCGTTAGATGGACGTCAGTTAATAGCTCAAGAGAAAAGTCAAGCAAAATGGGAAATAAGTGCTACCCAAACAAAGTATGCAATTGATGAAGTGGAAAAAGCTAAATTCCATCTCTATCACGATGCGGATGCCGGTGAACCAAGTGATGCTAAACCGGGACTTCCCAATAAAGCACAACGAAGATTGAGATATACCAATATCGACAATCAGACAGGGAATAATCCGGAAATTATTTGGGCTGACACACGTAATGATGACTATTATGGAATACAGCGTCGCTGTCCGCCTCGTCAGACGCTCGGTGGTAAGTTTGCTGGTATCAGTATGACTAACTGTCCTACTTTGCAAACCATTGAAGCATTTTACACTAAAAACGGGCTTCCAATAAATAAGGATAAAACGTTCGACTATGACGAACGTTATGAATATATTAGTGCTCCGGAAAATTGTGATGGAAACAATTATGAGGATCTTGTGAAATATGCTAATTTTACTCCTAGTAGTGATAAGGTAATGCGTCTTTGCACCGATCGTGAGCCCCGATTTTATGCGTGGACTACCTATCATAATGGATATTTTGAATTTGGTAAATATAACAATGAAGAAATTAGTGCTGATCCGGCTAAGCGTGCTATCAGAATCCATTTGTTGAGAGATGATCCTCATGGTCGTGGTAATCGTACCGATCAGGAGTATTCTATTTCTGGATTTGGAAATAAAAAGGGTGTTGTACCGTCCGCTGAATGGAATGTAATAGAATATCCATTTCCGTTATTCCGTCTTGCAGAGCTTTATTTAAACTATGCTGAAGCTTTAGTTGAGTTGGATCGTTTATCCGAAGCTAAAGTATATTTGGATAAAGTACGCGAACGTGCCGGTATTCCTAGTGTAGATGAGGCTTGGGATAAGTATTCTACTAATCCTGGTTACCAAAACACTCAAGAGGGGATGCGAGAGATTGTACGTGCAGAACGTATGAACGAGTTATATTTAGAAGGTCATAAATTCTTCGATATTCGTCGTTGGAAAATAGCAGAGCAACATTGTGGAATGCCCGATCGCGGACTGAATACTAATGCTACTAAGGTGGAAGATTTTACTCCGATGGATCTTCCATTACCGCGAAATTTCCATAAGGGACAATATCTAATGCCAATTCCTTATCAGGAAATTAACAAATGCCCGCATATTGTGCAAAACCCTTACTATAATTAAAGAAAAAGCTTTCTCTCTCATGTCTATTAGGGATGAGGGGGAAGGCAAATAAAGTATCTAATACAGAAAGAAAATATACTATGAAGAGTAATTTATTAAAAAAAATAGCTGGTTGGGTTATAATGGTGTTCTTTGGGATGACTATATTAACTGGCTGTGACGATTATAATTTTGATATACCGCTCACTCCGTTTTTGCTCTTAGACAGCTACAATGTGAACTTTGACCAAAACAGTGGAGAACGGATACTGGAGGTTCGTTGTAACGAAGAATGGACTGTAGAATTGAGCAAAGAACTACAAGGCTGGTGTAGTGTGACTCGTAATGAAGATGACAATTTGATTGTAAGTGTTATTTTGAGTGAAGACAAATATGTGCGTAGAGGTGAATTCTATGTAAAGGCATTTTCTCAAACAGATACTGTACGTGTAGCGCAGTTAGGTTACCAACAAGCTATTTTGGTATCTCCTCAGAACATGAATATCGATGCTGCCGGAGATAAAGTATTGGTGGAAGTAACTTCGAATGTAGACTATATTATTACCCTCCCCGATTGGATAATAAAAGAGACTCAACCTGATACCCGTGCTCCGCAGGAAACTGTTACCAAACAATACCTCTTTAAAATAGAGAGTAACAAGGGAGCAAAACGTATGGGTGAAATTGTGTTTGCCGATAGTGATGAAATGTCCGACTTGGAGCCAACCGTTATTAATGTGGTGCAAAAAGGACTGGATGTTTACGAACCTGTTGCACCTGAAGAGGGCAACGATATTCAACTGTTTCCCAACAGTGCGGAAGGTGATGGTGGTGTGCCCGGTGGAAATTATGATGCAACTTTCGATAATGATTTGACTACCGAATGGCAAGCGAATTGGAAAGCTCCAATAGGATTGGTATATCCTCAGTATATTGAATATACTTTTGATGAACCGGTAGATTTGGACTACATCATTTATCATTGTACCTATTCTGCTAATCGTTTTAAAGATGTGAAGATTGAAGTGTTGACCGATGTTAATAAAACACGTAGTGCAGAATATGTGAAAGTATACGAAGGGACATTTGATAACGCCAACTCTACACGTGCAGACTTCAATGCTTCCCAAAGCAATGTGACAAAGGTAAAATTTACTATCAGTACTTGCTATAATATGAGCAAACCATTGCGGTGTCAAGAAATGCAGTTCTTCCAAAAAGATCCCAATGCTTTCAAATATGATGAACTGTTTACTGATATCGCTTGCACTGACTTGAAGCCTACCGTCACCGAAGAGGATATTTTGAATTGTAAGAGTTCATTTTACAAGACTTTGGCTTGGTTTATGTATAATAATGAGTACCAACGTGAGTTCCGTATTGCCAACTATAAGGCTTATCCGCATCCTGATATCGATGCTGCTGTTAATAAAACAGCTAAATATAGTTTACTTGATAATCCAACAGGAATCTTTGTTCCTGCCGGAGAGAACTTGGTAGTAATGGCCGATTTGAATGGATTGGATAAAGTGAATATCCGTGTACAGAATCTCGACAAACCAGGACAAGATGGATTTGGAGGAACGGAATATACCATTGTAAACGGTGTTAATACTATTAGCATTAAAGAGAAAGGACTTGTGTATGTGATGTATCACAAAGATGATTATGAAAATGCCCCTGAAATCACTCTGCATTTTGCATCGGGTAAGGTAAATGGATATTACGATAGTCAAAATCCAAAACTGAAAGGACGTTGGAAAGAGTTACTCAATAATAGTGTAGATACTCACTTTGATGTGATAGGTAAATATGTGCATCTTACGTTTACTACGCGCAGTTTCTTGAATTATACTAAGGATGTAGATAACCTGATTAACCTTTATGATGATATGATTTATCGTCAGCAAGAGTTCTTGGGATTGGAAAAGTATGATCGTATGTTTCATAATCGTAGTTATTTCCATGTCCATTATAATAGTGGCTCATTTATGTATGCTACCGATTATCATACAGCCTACATTGAAAGTAGTTTGAATTATCTGGCTGATGAGACCCAAATGGCGGCCAATTGTTGGGGACCTGCACACGAATTGGGACATATTCATCAAACTCGTCCGGGATTGAAATGGCATGGCATGACAGAGGTAACAAACAACATTACTGCCATTTATGTACAAACTAAGGTCTACAACGAGCCGTCACGTTTGACTGTTCAGGATCGTTATGTGTCGGCTTTCAATAGCATTATGGCAGGTCAAAAGGCACATAATGCCGAAAGCGATGTATTCAACAAATTAGTTCCGTTCTGGCAATTGGAACTCTACTTTGGCGAAGTGAAAGGAAACACTCCGATGAAACGGACCGATCACGGAGGTTTCTATGCAGACATCTATGAGAAAGTACGTACCACAGCTAATCCGACAACCGATGGTTTGTGCCAACTCGAATTTGTTTATAACAGTTGCGTATCGGCTGGTATGGACTTGACTGGTTTCTTTGAGAAGTGGGGATTCTTATCACCCATCGATATGATGATTGGTGATTATACCAACAAACAATTCACCATCACTGAAACAGAGATAGCCAATGTAAGAAATCGTATCGTTGCCTTGGGATTACCTAAATGTACAGATGCTGTAGAATATATTGTAGATAACACCGTAGATATCTTCAAGGATAAGAAGAATGTTATAGCCGGTATAGCTTCATATCAAGAAGAAACCAACGATGAAGGAATCACCACTTCTACTATTACCGTTAATAACTGGCAAAATGTAGTAGCTTTCGAAGTGCTCAATGCCGACAATAAACTTATTTGTGTATTTGAAGGTAGTAAGAAATCCTATAAGATGAATACTGCTTGGGAAAATGGATATAAGTTGATGGCCGTACAATATGATGGTAGTCGTATAGCCGCTTCTATTAAATAAAATAGAGGCGCTATTTGAAATGAAGGCTGCTTATTTTAGCACAACCTGTTAGAATAGGCGGTCTTTTATTTATCTTTGTATATAAATTAATCTTTATTACGTTATAAATATGAAACAACTTCGCAAGTGGACAGTGGCTGCCTTTTGTAGTTTGGCGGGGGTACTCTATGCGCAAACACCCTCTTACTCCACCTATCAAGTAAACAAGGACCTTACTAACTTTACTGATTGGACAGCATCATCTCTGTCTAAGAACTTTAAAGACAAACATTTGAAAGGCATGGAATCCCAGCTAATGAAGCAATTGGCCGAGAAAATGCTGAGAGGTGATTATAACTCGGCCTACTTGTTACAGAGTTATAAGCCTATACCCTCAAATAAGGTACTGGAGCAACAACTCAAACTCACCAACGGATACAGTCGTTACGAAAACATTACCGGGGTCTATTTGGAAGCTGGAGAAAATGTAGTATTGGTGGGTGACCTTCACGGACGCACCGTAGGACTGCTCATTCCAGACTGGATGCGTCAACCGACTCTAGGCTATCAACCGACAAAAGACCCCGAAGGCTGGGGACTGAAAAAACAAGAGATACTGTTACACGAAGGTGTGAACGTAATCAATGTGAAGAAAGCCGGTAATGTGTATGTAGACTATTTCGCGGATGACCCCGACACTGCACCGGCAGTTACCATTCACTTTGTAACTGGGAAGGTAAATGGGTACTTTGACGCTACTGTACAGAGTAACGAAGACTGGAACCGTCTATTAGATAATGCGGTCAGCCCTGTTATGGATGTGAAGGGGAAATATATTCAACTAGCATACCCTGTGGAGCAATTAAAAAAGTTGACTTATGGCAAAGGCAAGGAACTGGCTGAGAATTATGACAAGGTAATGCAGGTACAATACGATTTCTCGGGTGCCACGAAATATAATCGTATACCAAAGAAGCGTATTCTGGCGCGTGTCAACTTTAACTATTTTATGTTTCGCGATGGTGACGGTGTAGCTTTTGAGGGTACAGATGGCACTATGAAGGCAGCGATAGGTCCGGAAGTGACAACTAACTGGGGTATTCATCATGAGATAGGACACGTGATGCAGATGCGTCCTTGGCTTACTTGGGGAGGAATGACAGAAGTGAGTAATAATCTTTTCTCCATGTATGGTACTATGAGTTTGGGTGATTCCAGCCGTTTGAGTAAGCGTCATATTTATGAGGTTGCTTTTAGTAAAGTACTTAATGCGCCAGAAAAGCAGTTTATCATGTGTGTGAAGGATCCTTTCCATAAGTTGATACCCTTCTGGCAAATTCAAATCTATGCCGATAAGATTGGTTATAAGGATTTCTATGCCGACCTGATGGAGCATTTACGTAACCAACCTCATAAAGGGGCAGGTAATGCATCTATTCATAATATGTATGAATATATTAAGCTTTGCTGTGATTTCCTGAAAACAGATCTTACGGACTTTTTCGATGCGTGGGGGTTCTTTCAGACCGGAAAATTTCACGTAGGCGATTATGGTAACTATGATTTTGAGGTCACTCCCAAGATGATTGAGGAAACAAAGCACTACATTGCTTCTAAAAACTATCCGAAACCGAGTATGGATGTGACAAAATTGACAGATTAGTTTTTGTATGACATAAAAACAATTCACGGGAGTTGCATTTAATTCTTTCAATATGAGAAATCTATTTTTTAATTCGATTGCAAATATGGGCAGATGCACTGTTGTTGTATTCATGTTGCTTTTTGTTTGCAATATGTATGGTCAGCAACGCTTTCTTTCCAATCACCCTCGCTTGCTGTTCACTGGTGCAGAAGAAGCTGCTGTGAAGCAGTTGATACAAAACAATCGGCTTGCCGGTGAGTTGGCGGAGTTCTTGAAAGCGAAAGCGGATACATTGGTGATTACTCCGCAGAAACCTTATTTAAAGGATAAATATGGTAATATATTGTGGACATCCCGATCCTATGTGAACCGCTTGGGTACGCTTGCATTAGCTTACCGTCTCTACGGTGAGCGGAAATACTTGGATGCCGCCAACGAGGCTTTATTGTGGGTGTGTAACTATCCCGACTGGGATCCACCTCACTATTTGGATACTGCGGAAATGGCAACTGCCGTAGCTATTGCTTATGACTGGTTGTATGATGCGCTGCCTACTTCGACTAAAGACTTGGTAAAGAAATGTTTGTACGAACGTGCCATTGTTCGTGTGTTGCGTGAATACGAAAAGGGTAGCTTGGGAAGTTGGGCGAAACGAGAAACCAATTGGAACGTGGTATGTAACACTGGTATGGTGCTGGCCGCTTTGGGTATTGCAGAAGATTATCCGAAAGAGGCCGCTGTCATTCTTGATAATGCTGCCAAGTATATGCCCAACTGCCTGAAACATTTTGCTCCGGATGGCGTATGCTATGAGGGCCCTGCTTATTGGGGATATACTACCAGTTATTTAACTCTCTACCTAAAGGCGGTGGCTGATAATGACAATGGAAAGGGAGGTATAGCACAACTACCCGGCTTGGAGCGCACGGCGCTTTATCAAAAACGGACACTTACTCCGTCCGGTCGTCTTTTTAATTTCGGTAATGCGGGGGCTGATGCTCAAAATTCTCCGGCATTTTTCTTATTCAGCCGTATGTATAACCAACCTGAAGTGGCTGAATGGTATCGGGAAAAGTTAAAATTGACCATGCAGGATAATTTACTTCTACATCAGCTTTTCTTTCTGTCACTTCCTTGGTTTGACAATGCTTCACCTAAAAAAGTGGAGAAAATACCTGCTTTAGAAATATACCACAACACAATTAATGATATAATAGTTTTCAATGGGAATAGAAATAAGAAAGGTTCTCTATTTTTGATAGCCAAGGGTGGAGAACCTCGTCAAGCGCATCAACATTTGGATGGAGGTACATTCATTGTTGAAAGCAATGGGGTTTGTTGGACAGAGGATCTGGGAGCTGATGATTATGCCCTACCGGGATTTTGGGACGGACGTCCTGACGGACAACGTTGGAAGTATTTCCGTAATAACAATTTTTCCCATAATACGTTGAGTATCGACCATAAGATTCAGTATGCCAATGGCGAGGCATTTGTTTGCGAAGAGCATACAGATGCGAAGCAGCCTTCTGTAAAGCTGGATATGACTACTCTATACAAAGATCAGGCTTCTTCTGTATTCCGCACGTTCAAATTGTTAAATGATTACACAATAGAGATAATGGATGAAGTGGACTTACTCAGCCCGCAGTCTATAGTCTCATGGATAGCTTCCACCAAGGCACAAGTGGAAGTAAAAGAGAACCGGGTACGCTTGACGCATGAAGGCAAACATTTTTATATGGAAATCATCGCTCCGGCAGGAGCTACCTTTAAAACTTATCCGGCAAAGAATACCTATAAGGGTGAATATCCCATTGAAGGTTACAATATGTTGGAGGCAGAATGTGGATTGGAAGGTGGTAAAGGAAAGGTTGTGGTGCGTATGAGCAGTAAAAGAAATATGAGATAGCCTACTAAGAATAATTTAATTAATAATTACGTATGAAAATAACAAATTTTTTAGCATTGGGCATATGCCTCTTGTTTGGTTCATGTACAATGCAGAAATCTACTGTACAAGTCAACGACAAGGGTACGGAATGGGAGTGGAATAAAGGAACAATTGTAGTGAAAACTCCCGAACGACCTGCCGGACAAGAGAGTGTCATCGGGTTGGCTCTTCCTAAGATGGAAGTAGTTCGTGTGGGATTTGTAGGGTTAGGTATGCGTGGGCCGGGTGCTGTGTCACGTTTCACTTACATTCCTGGCACACAGATTGTAGCACTGTGCGACTATGAAAAGGAGCGTGCTGAGAAGTGTCAAAAGTATCTGAAAGAAGCTTCTTTACCAAAAGCAGCTGTTTACTCGGGTGATAAAGGTTACGAAGAATTGTGTAAACGCGATGATATTGATCTGGTTTATATTGCAACCGACTGGTTGCATCATTTTCCTGTGGCGAAATGCGCATTGGAGAATGGCAAAAACGTAGCGATTGAAGTTCCTTCGGCTATGAACCTGAAAGAATGTTGGGAACTGGTTGATCTTAGTGAGAAGAACCGTAAGCACTGCATGATTTTGGAGAACTGTTGTTATGACTGGTTTGAGATGAATACCTTAAATATGGCACAACATGGAGTGTTTGGTGAGGTAATTCGCGCGCAGGGTGCCTATATTCATAATCTTGCTCCTTTCTGGAAGCATTATTGGAAGAAAGGTGAGGATGACAAATTGGGCTGGCGTTTGGATTATAATATGCGTCATCGTGGCGATGTATATGCTACTCATGGTCTTGGTCCGGTGGCGCAGGCCCTCAATATTCATCGTGGTGACCGTATGGAGACTTTAGTAGCAATGGACACCAAATCGGTCGTAGGTAAGGACTTGGTGAAAGAAAATGCCGATTCTGTTTGTAATAGTTTCCGTAATGGTGACCACACTACTACTTTGATTCGTACCGCTAATGGTAAGGTTATCGAAATCCAGCATAACGTGATGACTCCGCAACCCTACAACCGCCTTTATCAACTGACGGGTACTAAGGGTTTTGCCAATAAATATCCTACTCAAGGGTACGCCCTTGATGCAGAGCAGTTGAAGGCTTCCGGCGTTCAGCCTAAGGTGGACGACTTGAATTCACATGGCTTCATGCCGAGAGAGGAGATGGTAGCTTTAGTAGAGAAGTATCAACATCCTATCCTGAAAAAGTATGGTGAGATGGCGAAAGAGGTAGGCGGCCATGGTGGTATGGATTTCATTATGGACAGCCGTTTGGTTTACTGCTTGCAGAATGGTCTTCCGTTGGATATGGACGTTTATGATTTGGCAGAATGGTGCTGCTTGGCAGAGTTGGGTGAACTCTCTATGGACAATGGTTGTGCTGCTGTTACGTTTCCCGATTTTACCCGTGGTGAATGGAATAAGGTGAAAGGATATAGACACGCTTATGCTGCTCCTGCTGACGAGGAAGCAGCGATGGAAAAAGCGAAGGCTTTCACTAGCAAATTGAAAGAACAAGGCGCCAAAGAATGGGCAGCAACCGAAGAATAAAATAAAATTTAAAAAACATGTAATCAATAGGCTCAGGGTATCAAAGAGTGAATCCCGTTCAGCAACAATAGCAGAACGGGATTTTTCACTTTCCTCTGTACTCTTGTGGTGACTGATTGAAACAGGCTTTGAAGCAATGCCGGAAGTAACGTAGAGAACTGAATCCTGCCTGATAGGCTATTTCCGTGATTTGTAGCTCGGGATGATTTCTCAACAGTTCTGCTGCGTATTTCAGGCGGGCATTCATAATGAACTCGTTAGGAGACATACAGCTCAAGGCTTTCAGTTTATTGTAGAATGCGCTACGGCTTAAAGCCATTTCCTTGGCTAGGGCACCGACGTCGAATTCTGAGTCTGAGAGATGGGCTTTGACCGTTTCCTCTAACTGTTCCAGAAACTTGGCATCAATAGGGTTAAGTGCTAGTGCTTGTATCTCAATTTCAGCAGGAGATTCACTAGTTGTCATTTCCTGGCTGAATTTCTGTTTTAGCAGTTTTCGGTTACGCAGTATATTGGCAATGCGAGCTTGCAGCATTTTGTTGTTGAAAGGTTTCCCAATGTATTCATCGGCACCGCATTGCAGTCCTTCCAACTTTTTGTCGTTCGAAGTGAGGGCTGTGAGCAGTACTACGGGGGTGTGGCAGAGGTCGAAGTCGGTTTTTATCTTGGAACACATCTCAATACCGTTCATTTCCGGCATCATGACATCGCTTAGTATAAGGTCGGGACGTTCTTCCATTGCTTTTTGTAGTCCGTCCTTGCCGTTCATCGCAATAACTATCCGGTAGAGTGGCGAGAGTAGATCGGTAAGCAGTTGGAGCAGTTCTTCGTTATCCTCTACAATGAGTACGCAGTCCTTGTCCGTCCTTTCAATGAAAATAGGTTCCGGTGTTTCTGCGCATTCTTCTGTTTCTGTCGTTTCTGTGAATGGTGCGAGTATTGTTGCAGATTCCGCTTTTGTTGCCTCTATGAAGGTGACATCGTTGTCATCTTTAAAGAGATTTTCTTTGGGTAGTATTACTGTGAAGATACTTCCATAATCTATTGCACTTTGCACTTCGATTTGACCGTGGTGTAGTTCTACAATACCTTTTGAAAGAGCCAAGCCGATACCGCTACCGGGTGAGGAAAAGTTTTCGTCCGCCTGGTAGAAGCGGTCGAAGATGAACGGTAGGGCCTTTGAGGGAATACCTTTGCCGGAGTCTATCACCTTAATATAAATAGAATCTCCTTTATCGGTGATTGACAATTCTATCTTTCCTTTTTCGGGCGTATGTTTAAAGGCATTGGAAAGTAGATTGGTGAAGACTTTCCTCAATTGTCGTCCATCGAACCAGCACAACAAGTTTTCTGCTTCTGTATGGAATATGAACTGTATATTCTGTAAGTTCGCTTGGTCTGTGAAATCTTGATGAATTTGTCTCAAGTAGGGGATGAGGTCCATTTGGCAAACGTTTAGATGCAGTTTCCCACGTTCCATCTTCCGGAAATCCAGTAGCTCTGAGATCAGCTCTTTGAACTGGAATGTGTTTCTGTAGATTTTTGTCAGGCGACTGCGCAGAAAAGGAGAGAGGCTATTGACTTGTAACAGTGCTTCAATTTGTGCGATAATGAGTGTTAGCGGTGTACGAAACTCGTGAGAGATATTGGCAAAGAACTGCAACTTGGCTTGTATCAGTTCTTCATTCTTCTCTTTTTCCAGTTTTTCTTGTGCCAGTGAGGCGCGGAGTTGCATCTTGGAACGTGCTTCACTGAAAATATTCCAGCCAATGACAGTGATTGTGCAGAGATAAAGAATCCACATCCACCAGGTGTTCCACCAGGGATGATGAATAAGGATGGGGAGTTCGATAGCATGTATTTCGTCGAGTAGACTCTGTTGTTGTTCACGTATTACCAGTTTGTACTTTCCGGGGGGGATATTGGTGAATACCACAGTATTACCGTTGGTTTTGCTCCACTCTTTGCTGAATCCTTCCAACTTGTATTCATATATTTTTCTGTCAGTATTATTAACGTAATTGTTCGAAGAAAAACTGATGGAGAAGTTATTCTCTTTGTGGTTCAATTCTATTTGTCGGACAAAGGGTAAAGCACTCTTCAGAATACCATCGTCCCTTCCGACGGAGATAACCCGATTGTTTACTACTAAAGAAGAAAAATAAAGGTTGTAATTGGGGGCTATTTTCTGCAACGAGGAGTTCATGAACGAACTCATGCCTTCTATACCACCTACAAAGGTTTCCCCGTTACGGCAAATCAGAAGTCCGCAACCTTCGTTGATAGCAGAGAGGTGCAAACTCTCCACATCAATTATCTGCTTCTCCTTGGTCTGTGGATGATAAATGAGAAGACCATGGTCGTTACTGATTGCCAGATAACCTTTGGTGGTGATATCCATATTGTAGCAATAGTCGGCATCAATATCTGTGCAAGCTGTAAATTGCTCTTTTTTTCCGTCGAACCGATAGATGCCGCTTCCGGAGGTACCGAAATAAAGGGTACCATCGTGACTTTCCGCCATGCTCTGTACATAATAGTTTCCCAATCCTTTTTCACCGTATTGATAGATATATTTTTCTTGCGGATTGTTCATGTTGATACGTACAATTCTCCTCCAATGGGTTATCCAAAGGTAGTTTTGAGAATCTATCAGAAAATTGCTTCCTTCTGTATTTGCTTCCGGAGTTTGAGGGAATAGTTTTTGAAAGTTCCCTTTGCCTTCTTTGACAAACATCCCTTCTCCCGTAAGGAGATAGATTTTCTCATCTCTGAACGTTACCTTTATCCAGGTATTTCCAAATTCTTTGGAGTGGAAGACAACTTTCTTGCTTGGAATGTCGAAGCACAAGCCGCCCTGTTTGTGAGTACCTATGTAGAGTTGGTCGTTTGCGGCATCGTAGGTAATGCATTTCAGGTTGTAGAAAGGTCCGTGGGCTGATTTTGCGTCCATTAGGTAGTGAGTGAAACGTCCGGTTTCCCGTTCCAGACAGTTCAGACCACCTCCTTCGGTACAAATCCATACGTCTCCACGCTTGTCTTCCACCATGTTTCCGACAAAAGGAAAGCTTAATCCGTTTTCGTTGCCGATACTTTCGGTATAGTGGTGAAAGATATCCACTTCGGGGTTGAAGTAGTTGACACCACCATAGTAGGTGCCCACCCAGATAGTACCTTGCCGGTCTTTGTGAAGTGAAAAAATAGAAGAATGGCATAGACTTCCGGGTTTGCTTCCTCTTTGATAGTATGAAATATGCCCTAAGGTATCTATCTTGTTCAGTCCGTTGAAGGTACCCAGCCAAATACTTCCCTCGTTGTCTTCCACAAAGCAACGCACATCATTGCTGGAGATACCGAATTCCTTTTGGATGGTAAATTGCTGGCTGATTCCGTTCTCTATCTTGTACATGCCGTTGCGGAAGGTGGCCACCCACATCGTTCCACGGCTGTCCCGGTATAATGAAAGCACGTTGATATTTGGAATCACGCAGACGGGGGATGAAGGATTATGGATGTTATCGGTTCTGTAAAGTCCGTTTCGGGTACCCAGCCAGAGACTGTTATTGGCATCTACATAAAGGCGGATGATTGTTTTATGGAAAGGGGCTTGGTAGACGAATCTGAATGTTTCTTGTTCCCGGTCCCATTGGAAGACACTATCATTAACAGCTGTCCATATTGTATGGTTGTGTGCGAATAGAGTTTGTGTGCGTAGTGGTAGAGATAAAAAACGATCTTTATGTAGATCATAACGGATCAGTTTCCCGTCGGAAGTAAAGAATAGATTACCTTGTTTGTCACTTACTATGTGTGATATTTCATTACCGCCAAAATAATCTTTATTGTCCGGAGAAGGTTTATAGGTTTTCATTTGGTTCCCATCGTAGCAGTTCAAGCCTTCGAGTGTACCAAACCACATTCTGTCCAGTTCGTCCTGGCAGATAGAAAGTACAGATATTTGTGACAGACCATCTGATTTGCCTAAATGCTTAAAATAGATATTTCCGTGAATGGCAACAGATATGATAAGAAATAGGCATAGTAACGATTTCCTTTTCATAGCGGGGATTTTGAGATTAAGCGTGTTTATGATTACCATACAAAAGTAAAGCTTTTAGCCGAGAATGAGATGTTAAAAATGAGCTTTTTAATAGAGAGGACATAAATGTATCATGGAAGGGACGATTTCTCCTCTTATGGAGTTAAGGGCATTCTGTCTGCTCACAGTGAAAATATTGTCAAGTATTAATACTTTAGCTGTCAGGTGCTAACGCCTCTTTTTCAGAGTATTAATACCTGAGTTGTTGGGCATATATACCCAAGGCGCTGGATCTATATATCCACCACACTGGATCTATATGTCCAATAAACGTTGTGAGACAGCGTTATACGATGTGGAGGAGGCGAAGGATGATTTCTCTTCTATATTTTGTGTTTTGTTTTACAGTGGCTGGACAGAATATGATTAATGTTTGCTTAGTATTAGCAAACTTTCCGGTCCCATATTGAACAGCAAGTCTATAATACTCAAGTTAGGCAGGAACCCCAGTTTGGACTCGAAAACCTGGTAATAAGGCTGCGGAACGAACGCTGTATCGGCCGTCCGGAAGTCCTTTTTGGGATGAATGATTTCACGAAAGTCGGCTTCGTCGGCGGTGAACTCCATTTTATATTCGGCGGTACGTTCTATAACCGGATGAATATCTATCAGTTCGCAGACCAGTCGGCAGAGTTCTTCGTTGAAATCGAACAGAAACTCGTATTTCTTTTCGTAGAAGGGACGGAAATCGTCTTTGTAGTATTCGAAGAAAGGAGTATTGTTGTAGGCCGACTCAATAGCGTTCCAATGCAGGTGTCTCCAGTTGCCGTGGTCGGAAATCCGGATATCTTTCATTGGGCATTTCGGTGTATCGGGCTTTACGGTGGGGATAGAGAGAGCCAGTTCACCGTCCGGTCCGGTAATTGTGCATCGGTTACGGTAGGTTTGTTTCATATAGTGGTCGTGCTGTTCTATAAAAATCTTGTCGTATGCCAATAGTTTGGTGTAGTACTCGACAGGAGCGAGGTAGGCTGAAGATAAATAAGCTGTTTTCATTTCTTTCATTTTATACGTTTTGAGAGTCGTTTATGTTACTGTTCGGGGGATTGTCGTGCTGCCTGGAAGATCATTTCACCGTCCGGAAAAAACGATTCCAACGGTAGCCGTCAAACACTCCGGTGTCTTTTTCTTTGGAGAACCAGACAAGAGAGGCTTTGCCGATCAGATGGTCTTGCGGAACGAATCCGAACAAGCGCGAATCAGTCAGGTTAATGGTGTTGTTGGCTCCCACCCAATAATAATCTTTGGTGAAATAACAGTGTTGTGTTGGTTTGCCGTCCACATAAAGAGTGTCATTCTTGATTTCCGCCTGTTTACCTTCATGCATCACGAGGGTGTTTCGCAGTAGTGTAATATTCCAAGGATGTACCCGGACGAACTTCCCTTTACCGGGGACGATAAGCGGTCGCAGCTCGGTGTCTTTCTTCCCCGCCAAAGGCTGAATCCAGTTATTCCCGTTTATGGCTTGTTCCAACAGGTAATATTCATAACGGCTGAAACTGCGTACATGGGTACTGTCACTGCTACCCATTAAACCGTCATCGTCAATGGAAAGGGTGTGCATGAGTAAAGTTATCAGATTCTCTTTGTCTACCGGATAAGCATAAAGCCGCTTCTTGTCCGGATTGAATTGTACCTCGGGAGAAATCACAGAAAAAAGGGAATCGATAAATAGAGTATCACCCGGAACACCGATACAACGGCCAATGTAGATCTCGCGGCGGTCGATAACCGGTTGCCGGATGCCGGCAGGATTGTTAAACACAACAATATCTTGTTCCCGTACCGGACGCTCGCGCCAACGGTGATAGGAGAATACCGACATGAAAGGACCCCGCAGGCCGTAACTCCATTTATTCACCAAAATACGTTCGCCTTGGAGAATAGAGTTTTCCATGCCGGTGGAAGGGATAAAACAAGACGTAAAAGCAAATCCCCGGAGCAGAAGCACAATGACTATTGCTCCGGCAAATACTAGTATCCATTTGAATTTACGAATGTTCACTTAATAGCTTCCTTTTTTAATCCACCCACTTAAAGAGGCGGTTCCAACGGATTTTTCCGTCAAACCAGCCACGGTCTTTATCGAGCGACAGCCATACAACGATCGGTTTGCCCACAACGTGGTCTTCGGGTACAAAGCCCCAATAACGGGAGTCGGCAGAATTATGGCGGTTGTCACCCATCATCCAGTAGTAATCCATTTTGAAGGTATATTCATTGGTCTTTTCACCGTTGATATAGATACCGTCCGACTTCACTTCCAGCTTGTTGCCTTCGTATGCCACGATGCAACGTTCGTAGATAGGCAGGTTGTCCGGAGTCAGCGTAATGGTAGCTCCCTTGGCCGGAATCCAGATTGGCCCGTAGTTGTTGCGGTCCCACTTGGTGTAAAGATTCAGCGGATACATTTGTCCGGCATAGGCTTCCGGTTCCATGATTATTTTGCTGATTAGCTTCTTGTTGCCCAGAAGAGTGTCATACATCTTTTTAGTCAGCGGGAGATGATATACAGGATTCAGTTTTCCTTGCGCATTCCGGCTGTCGAGTCCCATTTCCAATAGTCCGATTTCATAACCGGAGTCTTCCATTAGTGTCCTGTCAGCATTGCTGATTCCCAGTTCGCGGAACATTTCTTCCGGGATATATGGACCGGTTGTTTGCACGAAATAGTTGAATTGCAGATTCTCCGGATTCTGGATTGCCTTGCCGTCAATCATGACTTGTCCGTCTACGATCTGGAGCGTGTCACCCGGCAGTCCTACACAGCGTTTTACATAATTCTCGCGGCGGTCTACCGGACGCCAGAGCACTTCTCCGTAGGTTCGCGGGTTATTTAGGATCTGTTTGCGTCCTGCGGCGTAATATAAGTCATACACGGCACGCTGTTGTTCGCGTGTCAGGCTATCCATATCTATCTGTTTGGAATATATGCGTTGGCCTTCGCCGTATGCCAATGTATAAAAGTCTGTCGTCTGTTGGTAATTGACGGCTACCGTATCTCCTGCAGGGAAGTTGAACACTACGATGTCATTCAATTTCACATTGCCGAATCCCGGCACTCTTTTATATTTCCATTGTGGCCATTCGATATATGATTTAGTACCTACAATTGGTAATGTATGTTGCGCCAGCGGCATAGAAAGCGGTGTGTTCGGCACGCGGGGACCGTAACTCATTTTGCTGACATATAGAAAGTCGCCTACCAGCAATGATTTCTCTAGAGAAGAAGAAGGAATCTGGTAGTTTTGGAAGATATAGATATTGACAAAGTAAACGGCTACCAATGCAAAGATAATAGCATCTACCCAGCTCATGACACTCCGAACTGCCGGATTCTTTGACCTTTTCCAGAACGACCAGGGTATTTTCTTTGTGATATAGATATCGAAAATGAAAGGTATGACGATTAATCCCCACCAGCTTCGCACCCAGATGAGGAAAACAAGATAGAGAAGAATAGCAATAGCACATTTAATCCATTGTGCACGTGTGGCTTGTCTCATAGTGGTATATTTATATTAGAACCTTTATTCGTTTAAGAACGGAAATAAGTTTTTCATTCCCAGGAAACCTTCGTGATGCGCGGTGTATTCGGCGGCCAATATAGCTCCGAGTACGAAACCGCCCCGGTTCTTGGCATCGTGAGTGATTGAAATGCTGTCAATATCAGACTCATAACGAACAGTATGAATACCGAAAACTTCACCTTCGCGGATAGAACTGATCGGAAGTTCGTCCGGAGCGCAGTCAGTTGTTCCGCTGATTGTTCCGTCCGGTGCCGTAAATGTCCCTTCCACCCATTTATCCTTACGGTCTATATTCTCTAGAATACCTTCTGCCAGCGTAATGGCAGTTCCGCTGGGAGCGTCGAGTTTGTGGATATGGTGTGTTTCGCTCATGGTGACGTCATACGCGGGGAATTGATTCATTATCTTGGCCAGATACTTGTTTACAGCAGAGAAAATGGCTACTCCCAAGCTGAAGTTGGACGACCAGAACAGCGTTTTTCCGCCTTCCGTACAGAGCTTCTTGATTTCTTCGCCATGTTCGGACATCCATCCGGTACTGCCTGATACGAGTTTGACTCCGGCTTTAAAGGCTTTCATATAGTTGCTGTAAGCCACTGTCGGATTTGTAAATTCTATGGCAACATCAGCCGATTTGAATGCTTCCGACTCGAAGTCTTCCTGGTTATTGATATCAATAATGCAGACAATTTCGTGTCCGCGACTCAGGGCAACCTTTTCTAACTCTTTGCCCATTTTTCCGTAACCGATCAATGCTATTTTCATTGTTTTCTGACTTATATTCAAAATAATAGTCGCAAAGATAAGATTTTTATTACATTTGCAGTGTACATTAACGTCTTGTTAACATGGAACACCTTCTCCACTACGTGTGGAAACATAAATTATTCTCCCTTGAAATCCTGCAAACCACCAAAGGCTTACCGGTAGAGGTTATTGATCCCGGTCTCCGGAATCCGAATTCCGGTCCTGATTTCTTCAATGCCAAATTAAAGATAAACAATACTTTATGGGTAGGAAACGTGGAAATCCATACCCGTTCTTCGGATTGGTTCCGTCACGGGCACGATGGTGATAAAGTCTATGACTCGGTGATCCTGCATATAGTGGGTGAAGCGGACGGAGAAGTGACCCGTACCAACGGGGAAGTCATTCCGCAAATGATAGTGAGCTGTCCCGAACGGATAAAAATGCATTATTATGAACTTTGCGTGTCCGACTGTTATCCGGCTTGTTATCCGATCTTCCGTTCTTTACCGAAGCTTACGGTTCATTCGTGGTTGTCTGCCTTGCAAACGGAACGGCTGGAACAAAAGGCGAAACTGATAGGAGCACGTCTCGAACATTGTAACAATAACTGGGAAGATGTTTTCTTCATCACTCTTGCCCGTAATTATGGTTTTGGCTTGAACGGTGATGCTTTTGAGGCATGGGCGGAGCTGCTTCCGTTTCGTGCGTTGGACAAGCACCGGAACGATCTGTTTCAGATAGAAGCTCTTTTCTATGGTATGGCGGGACTGTTTGAAGATACATTTCTGAAAGAAGAACAAAAGGATGAATACTGCCTGCGTCTTAGCAAAGAATTTCATTATTTGCAACGGAAGTTTGAGATATTTCGGGTAATGGACGCTACTCTCTGGCGTTTTCTCCGGCTTCGCCCGGATAATTTTCCTCATATCCGGCTGGCACAACTGGCTTATCTTTATCAGAAAGGGGACAAGTTGTTTTCCCGTTTATTGGAGGCGAAGACATTGGCGGAAGTGAGAATTTTGCTCTCCACCCGTACTTCTGTTTATTGGGAGAATCATTATATATTCGGTCGTACTTCTCCACAAAGGGAAAAATTGTTAGGAGAACAGTCGAAAGACCTGATTATCATCAATACCGTTGTCCCTTTCTTGTATACATATGGTTTGCACAAGGCCGATGAAGGAATGTGCGAACGTGCCGGACGTTTTCTGGAAAAACTGAAAGCGGAGAATAACCATATTATTCGCTCCTGGAGCGACGCCGGACTACCGGTAGCTTCTGCTGCGGATAGTCAGGCGCTGATACAGTTGCAAAAAGAATATTGTGATAAACGTAAATGTTTGTATTGTCGTTTCGGATATGAATATTTGCGGAAGAAGTAAGTACCTCTTACTTCTCCAGTTCCTTATAGACTGCATTTAGAAGTTGGTTTTCCATTGTAGGTCTGGGAGCTTTGCGGTTTACAATGTTTCCTTCCTTATCTATTAACATATAGGTAGGGAAGGAATGGACTCCAAGATATTTTTCAATGGCAGACTGTTGCTTGTCGGGCAAATTGTAATGGACTGAACTTTTGCTTGTCAGACTGTACTCTTTGATAATGTTTTTCCATGACTTGTCTGTCGAATGATTGCAAAGGTAAAGGAACACGACTTCTTTTCCTGCAAATAGATTCTTAATGTTTCCCGCATATTGCATCATATCCTTGCACGGACCGCACCAAGTCCCCCAAATATCCAGATAAATCACTTTCCCTTTGTATGGCTCAATGATTTTGCGGAATAACTGTTCGCCGTCCGTTATTCCTTCCAGAGGGGCATTCGGCATCAGGCTTTCCGGATGTTCGATGGTTTTATGTGATACTTTATCATATTTCTGTTGCTGGACCAAAACATAAGATTGCAAAGAAGGATTCGTAACTTCCTTTTTAAATTTACTGATAAGGCTGTCGGGCAATTCCTTATGGGTATATTGAAGCATTTCATAATAGCACTTTGTTTTTAGAATCTCTCTCAGGTCCTTATCCATTTGAAGGGAGTCGATAATTGCCATGCTGTTGTTGATTGCATTAACGTACATCTGTCCTGTCATATATTCATTGAGAAGACCGTCTCTGGCAATGAGTTGCTCTATTATTTCTATCTGGGGTTTGATGACAGTTTCCTGTTCCTTGGTGTAAGCCTTAATGGTTGCTGAATCGGCTTTGGCAGTCTGCAACTTTTCAATTTCTTCTTGATATTTGCTGAAACTGCGTAGTGCGTTCTTTTCTTCTTCGGATAGCCGGACTTTACCTTCGGCTTCAAAGGCAAAGTAAAGTCTCTCCATATTTTGAGGTGTTAAGGTTAGGCTGTTGGATGATGGAGTTGTGTCGTCGATATAACCAATGTAATCTCTCATGAATGAATTATACCCTCTGAGAAGAGTATAAGGATGTACTGGATGTGGGTAAAAAACAGAATCTATATAGTTCATGAATTCGTCTTCCAAATGTTCCTGTTTGTTACGGTCTACTGAGAAACGTCGTTGCATTAGGGTAGATGCCGCATCGTATCGTAGTTCCTGTTCGGTGTAGTAGCGGTATTTGTCAGAAAGTAACGGATGTTCTTGGAGTGTTTTCTTCCGGAACTCCAGTTGGCGATGAAGCCTTTCCTGTGTCTTGTGCAGACACTCCAGATTACTTCTTTTTTGTTCTTCATTATAATCGAGTGATTCCCTCAGTCCTTCATGGGAGAGAAGTTCGTTGAGTACACGTGCTTTCTTTCCCATGAATAACTTTTGTTGTTGGGCATAATCTACGTATAAGAAATAAGTTTCTCCGGGTTCTACCGCCGACCAGATGGTCGTACGTCCCCAGTCGATAAAGACATTATGACTGTTCAGTACGGGAAATCGCAGGGTAAACCGTCCTAGCGAGTCGATGTCAGTCTGGTATTTTTCTTCTTTGCCTGTAATCATGTCAGGTATGCTAACGTCGAAAGGGCGTGAAGAAGGAAGATTGCGCAGGTATCCGGTGAGGGTGACGCTGTCTGTCCGGTACCCGTTGTCGATGAACGGTGTAGTATCGGTTAACGGGTAGTCCGGTAGATGTTTGCCGTTACAGAGGATATATTTTTGTGGATTATCTTTTCCGAATGCAATGTTGCAAGAAGCTCTGTTCTTATGTTTCAGAGATAGAGTCAGGCGGGTTGTATTGTTTTTTAGTTTGACGACGGTTTCATCCTTTTTAATTTGTATGGATTCGTAGTCCCAGAACCGGCATTGGTATACGGCGAAGTTTTCAAAGAAACCAATAGTCCATTCGCCGGTTGCCTGATTCACCCAACATCCGGTGATGGTATATACTTCAGGGCGGGAAGTTGCGATGGGAAATACTGTCTCATTCTGTAATTCGGCTGCAACCTTCATTGAGTTGGGAAAAGGAAAGCTAAGGTAAAGCAGTTTGTACCGTTCTCCGTTTTTGGCGAGCAGACGATACTCTTTATTAAGGAAATGTCCGGCAGATACGATATCCCATGTTTTTCCGTCATATATAAATTTACCATCGCGTGTAAATTCGTATATAACATTGCCGGACAATCCTTCCACCCATTTCTTGTAAATGATGTCAGGCAGTGTAGTGGGAGTGAGCATTTCCGTGTGGTCGGGAATTTGCTTGCGGACACAGTGTTTAGGTTCTTTCCAGCCTTGATAGAAGATGATAGCACTATCTTCGCTGATAGGGGTGAAACGGAAATCCATTTTATTTCCATTTTGGTTCCGCAGGTGGAAGAGATAGCTTCCATCGGTTTTCTTTTCCATTTGTTCGACCTGAAAAACGGTATAGAGAGCTTCTACAAAATTCTCTCCAATGAGAGGCCCGTTCCAGTCGGATACGTTCTCTGTTTTGTATTGCCAATAACCCCGCAAAGATTCGGGTATTGTCTGGTAACTGTCGGATTGGGCGAATGTGATAACTCGTGTACAGCATAGTAATAAAAAGACGAAAAGACGGAATGGATGAATGTGTGTCATAAGTATGTCTGATTTAAAGTGATACTAGTTACAGTAAATACCCCCTAAAGATAGTCATCCCCACATCTAATATATGTAATTTATAGTTGTTTAACGGTAATTTTTCTATTTCGCGGCTCTCGTGTATGAAGATGTTGAACTTGTGATTATCTTTGTGCCTTGAATGATAGCATTTGTATTATGGGAATGAATCACTAATATTATATATTTATGAACGTGAAAAGGTTTGTATGTTGTCTGTTAGCCAGTGTGTTGCTGTTGGGAGTGTCTTTGATTTCTTGCGGTAATAGTTCCAGGGCCAAAGCGAAGAATGAGATAGCACAGTCCGGCGAGGATTTTAAATCATTCCTTGATAAGTTTACGTCCAGTGCAGCATTCCAATATACCCGTATCAAGTTTCCATTAAAGACACCGATTACTTTATTGGCCGATGACGGAGAAACTGAGAAAACGTTTCCGTTCACCAAAGAAAAATGGCCGTTGCTGGATAGTGAAACGATGAAGGAAGAACGCATTGAGCAGGAAGAAGGTGGTATTTATGTTTCTAAGTTCACTCTCAATGAGCCGGTTCATAAAGTGTTCGAAGCAGGTTATGAGGAATCAGAAATCGACTTGCGTGTCGAATTTGAACAGGCTGCCGATGGGAAATGGTATGTAGTGGACTGTTATACAGGCTGGTATGGATATGATTTGCCGATCGGGGAATTGAAGCAGACCATTCAGCAAGTAAAAGAGGAAAATGCAGCTTTCAAAGAGATACATCCTTGAAAAAGCTTACTACTCTCTTAAGATTCTCCTACATAATATCCTAGTTCTGACTCTTTTTCATCTACCATTTCTCTGACGATACATTATTTGAGATATTTTGTACAATTTGAACCCCTCTTTTTGAAAAAAGAGGGGTTTCTTTGTATCCGAAAAGAATGTCTTTAAACTAATGCCATTGATGATGAAACGATTCTCTACAAGCTGCTGTCTGATTACTTTTTTTCTTTTGAATAGTGTCATGCTGTATGCACAACATGAAAACACCTCTGTGCAACAGTGGAAGATTGAAGATGAATCCCGTGCCTTGCAGATGATAGAGCGTGCGGATACAGTAGAACTAATCGTGCCCGGTGGGCTAACGATGTGGTATCAGCAACGCCTGACGGGTGATTATGAGATAAACTATCGCATTTGTATGGTGATGAAAGGCGGGAAATATGACCGCCTGAGTGATTTAAACTGCTTTTGGGCTGCCAATGATCCTAAAAACCCTGATAATCTTTTTGCCCGTAGCGAGTGGCGTAATGGTGTCTTTAAAAACTATAATACATTAGATCTTTTTTACGTTGGATACGGGGGAAATGATAATTCCACCACCCGTTTCCGCCGGTATAACGGCAAGTACTACGGAGTAGCGGATGATAAAGTGAAACCATTACTTCGAGAATATACGGATACCCCGCATTTACTTGTTCCGAATCAATGGTATCAGATTAGTATTCGTGTACAAAAGGGAGTGACCACTTATTCCGTTAACGGTGAAGAACTGTTCCGTTATTCTATTACAGGCAGTGAGGGAGACGGGCATTTTGGTTTGCGCCTTTTACAGAATCATGTGTTGTTTACAGATTTCAAGGTGACGATATTTTAAAACCGAATTAATAGAAATAAATCTAACTAAGACCATAAATCCATGATGAAACAAGCTTTTACGAAATTAGGAGTATTCACTTTGCTATCTCTCTTATGTCCGGCATTTCTTTATGCGCAAGTCGTGACGGACGAGCGGATGTTCTCTTTTGAAGATCCGCAAGTACCGGAATGTATTTCCGCCACCCGGTCTCAATTATCTATCTCCGATACACATTATAAAGACGGAAAACATTCGATGGAATGGGCATTTAATCCCGGTGCCGTATTGGAGCTTAAGAAAGATCTGAAGTTTGAAAAGAAAGACCCTACGGGCAAGGACTTGTATCTTTCGGCATTTATCGTGTGGATATACAATCAAGAACCGCAGAAAGCAACCATTGAATTTGAATTTTTGAAAGACGGAAAGAAATGCACCTCCTTCCCTTTCGGAATCAACTTTAAAGGTTGGCGTGCCGCATGGGTTTGTTATGAGCGTGATATGCAAGGCACACCGGAAGAAGGTATGAATGAACTCCGTATTGTCGCCCCAAATGCAAAAGGACGCCTTTTCATCGATCATTTGATTACTGCAACGAAGGTTGATGCACGTCAGCAGACAGCCGATTTGCAAGTACCTTTTGTTAATCCCGAAACAAAAAATCACTGGCTGGTTATTTATAAGCACTCTCTTTTGAAGCCGGATATCGAATTGACTCCTGTCAGCGACAAGCAAAAAGAAGAAATGCAACTGTTGGAGAAACGTTTCCGCGACATGAATTATACAAAAGGCAAGCTCTCGGACAAGGAAGTGGAGACTATCCGCAAGAAATATGATTTCTACCAGATTACTTACAAGAACGGGCAGGTATCGGGCGTACCTATTTATATGGTACGTGCTGCCGAGGCCTATGAACGGATTATTCCGAATTGGAATAAAGATATGCTGACTAAACTCGGCATAGAAATGCGTGCTTACTTTGATTTGATGCGGCGGATTGCCGTAGCCTATAATAATAGTGCTGCAAAGTCGGAAATCCGGGAAGAAATGAAGCAGAAGTTTCTGGCGATGTATGACCATATAACCGACCAGGGAGTGGCTTATGGTAGCTGTTGGGGGAATATTCACCATTACGGATATAGTGTTCGCGGGTTATACCTGGCTTATTTCCTGATGAAAGACGTACTTCGGGAAGCCGGAAAGTTGCCGGAAGCCGAACAGACATTGCGTTGGTATGCGATAACCAACGAGGTGTATCCCAAACCTGAGGGCAACGGAATTGATATGGATTCCTTTAACACGCAAACTACCGGTCGCATTGCAAGTATCCTGATGATGGAAGATACCCCGGAGAAGCTGCAATACCTGAAATCCTTCTCCCGTTGGATTGATTACGGTTGCCGTCCGGCTCCCGGATTGTTTGGGTCGTTCAAGAGCGATGGCGGCGTTTTTCATCACCGCAATCACTACCCGGCTTATGCTGTCGGCGGTTTGGACGGAGCAACAAATATGATCTACCTCTTTAATCATACAGAGTTTGCCGTATCCGAGTTGGCGCACGAAACAGTGAAAAATGCATTACTTGCCATGCGTTTCTATTGTAATAAGTTGAACTTCCCGTTGTCGATGTCCGGCCGTCATCCCGATGGAAAGGGGAAATTAGTCCCGATGCATTATGCAGTGATGGCTATGGCGGGAACTCCGGACGGAAAATCGGAGTTTGACAAGGAAATGGCGTCCGCTTACCTGCGTCTTGTTTCAGACACTTCCGCTGATGGGCAGGAACCGGAATATATGCCGAAAGTATCGAATGCACAGGAGCGGAAGATGGCAAAACGGCTTGTGGAGAAAGGATTCCGTGCCGAACCTGACCCACAGGGAAATCTGTCATTGGGCTATGGCTGTGCATCCGTTCAGCGTCGTGGCAACTGGTCGGCGGTGGCCCGCGGTCACTCCCGCTATCTTTGGGCGGCGGAACATTATTTGGGACATAACCTTTATGGCCGTTATCTGGCGCATGGCAGTTTACAGATTCTGACGGCTGCTCCGGGGCAAATGGTGACTCCCGCAACAAGCGGCTGGCAACAGGAAGGCTTCGATTGGAACCGTATCCCGGGTGTAACTTCCATACATCTTCCGTTGGAACAGTTGAAAGCTAAAGTCATGAATGTAGATACATTCTCTGGCATGGAAGAAATGCTTTACTCCGATGAAGCATTTGCCGGCGGATTGTCACAAAAGAGAGAAAACGGCAATTTTGGAATGAAACTGCATGAGCATGATAAGTATAACGGTTCTCACCGGGCGCGAAAATCCTTTCATTTCATCGATGGAATGATTGTTTGCCTGGGCTCCGATATTGAAAATACCAATGCCGCTTACCCGACGGAAACAACGATTTTCCAGTTGGCGGTAACGGATAAGGCGGGACATGATTATTGGAACGACTACCGTGGCGAAGGTAAGATATGGATCGATCATTTGAATACCGGTTATTATGTACCCGTTTCCGCCAGATTTGAGAAGAACTTCCCGCAGTATTCCCGTTTGCAGGATACGGGCAAAGAAACGAAAGGGGACTGGGTCTCATTGGTAGTCGATCATGGCAAAGCCCCCAAGAACGGCAGCTATGAATACGCTGTGTTGCCGCAGACAACTGAGTCTGCCATGAAGGCCTTTGCCAAGAAACCGGGATATAAGGTTTTGAAGCAGGACCGTAATGCTCATATTGTGCAGTCGTTAACTGACAACTTATATTCTTATGTACTTTTTGAAACCCCACAAACGTTACTTCCCGGTGATTTGTTGCAGCGTGTGGATACTTCCTGTCTGGTGATGATTCGTAAAGAATCGTCCGACAAGTTGTTGCTTACCGTAGCTCAACCGGACTTGGCACTATATCGCGGACCGAGTGACGAAGCCTTTGATGAAGACGGAAAACGAGTGGAACGCAGCATTTATTCCCGTCCGTGGATTAATGACGAAAGTAAAGAGATTCCGGTGACGGTAACTGTGAAAGGATATTGGAAGATTAAGGAGACTCCTTTCTGTAAAGTGGTTTCAGCAGATAAAAAGCAGACTGTACTTTGCTTTACTTGTAAGGACGGAGCTAGTTTTGAAGTGGAGTTAAGGAGGTAAGAAGCGAATAAGCCGCTGCATATTTTATTCTTGTATTGACGGTTTTAGATGGTTCCACCTGCTTGAAACTACAGTTTCCCCATAGAGAAACTTTGGTTTCATCGGTAAGAAACCAATGGTTCCAAGCCTTTGAAACTTTAGTTTCAAGCTGATGAAACTATAGTTTCGCATGGGTAAACCAAAAGTTTCAAGGCGCGAAACTTTTAATCTCATTACTTCTGTTGTCTTTTAGCTCCGGTGACAGCAAAATTGCCTTCACAATGCTGTCACCTGTTGCCGTCACAGCCTTATCCGTTTATAACCAAAACGTTAAACTGCAATCGGTGACAGGTGGCAGATATATGATTAAAATAAATTAGTGGGAGAGATTAGAACATAAACATGGCAACTGCAACAATGCGGTTGTTGCATACGGCATGAGTATCTTTGATTTTACCGCTGGATGTATTAAGAGAACCATACCATGCAGAGCTTAGCGTATATTCTAAACCGAATTTCCAATGAGGGACATTATAAGTAAGTTCTGCTCCGGCAGTGACAAGTTGGTCGAGATTTGTACCTGTACCATATAATTGTGCTTTTCCATCAGGGGCATATAATTCGTCACTTGTCCCCAAGTTTTTAGCATAACCGACAAAAACGCCCGGTTTCCATTTCTGTCCATAAACAACGTTCAGCCAAGAACTGGAAAAGCGTATCGGGGTGTACTTTTGTTCTCCGGTACGTTCGTTGACAGACTTCACTCCGAATCCTCCCAGACCGGAAGCCTGTGTGAGATTGGAACCCAGAACACTTTTTGCTCCGACAAACCAGTCTTTATTGGTATATTTAACGTGAGCTTCATAGGAAAGAGTGGTGATACGCTCGTCTACTTGAAATTTCTTATTGTTTTCTCCGGTAGCTTCTGTCCGTGGCTTCAATGATAACATTTCGATTCCTACACCAGCCAATAAACCTCCGTTCCTATAATCGGCACCGATGTAGATTTCGGGAATACAGCTTTTCTTTATGTATTCTTGGCTCTTTCCGGCAGGACCTTGCGACAGATATTGCGACTGCCATACGGCAGCTCCCGTAAGTTGGAAGTTCTTTTCAGTGTAGCGATAGCGGATTTGCGGCGCACGGCTGAACGGTTGGAAAGGCGCTCCCACGGAAAGGTTCAGAATCTGAGGGGAGACATTTCCGAACAGTGGATGCCATGTCTGTCCCAGTAATAAGGCGGACTTGCCCCAATCCAGATTCAAATAAGCATGGCGGAGGCGGATTACCGAGTATGAGGTACCTGTACCGCGAAAATCAATTTCTACTTTGGCGGAAGTTTTGGCGGTTCCCAGTTTCGGACCGGCCACATCTACGCCCAAGCGTGAATACAAGGTATAAAAGTTGCTGTTCGGCGTTGAGTTCAAGTCGTTTCCGTCCTCATCGCGTACCTTATCTTTGGGGTACATATAAAATAATCCGTCTACGGTTTCTTCGTTAGCACGACTATTATAATAGAAGTCGGTACGGATCTGCCCATAGAATTTAAACTTGAAATCCTTGTTCTGTGCGAAGCTGCCTGCGGCCGTTAGCAGGCAAAGCGAGATTAAAATGTATTTTTTCATAATGTGCTTGTTTATAAACGGGCGCAAAATTACAAAAAATAACTGGTAATCAGTTTATCGTTGGCTAAAAAAGGCTTGGATAGCCTGATTATATTTGCTGAGGCTTGTGCTTTTATGGATTGCTTTCATTAGTTTTCTGTCCGCATTCGGTGCGAGATATTCCCAAAACGTTTTCATCTTGTTCAGAAGCTGCCCGTCGCCTCCTTCCAGTTGTGCGGCGTACTGATTGTAGACGGAAGTATGCATGATATGCAGTTTCTCTTTCATCTCGTCGGGTGTCAGCGTACGGTTTTCCTTATACTCCAAAGCTAATGCCGGGTTTGCGAGCAGTCCGCGTCCGATCATCACTCCTGCCAATGCGGGGAATTGTTGCCGGATGCGGTGAACGTCATCCGGGCAATTAATGTCGCCATTATATATGAGCGGATGTTGGCAGACATTCAGGAAAGCGTCGAACCCATTGAGGTCTACACTTCCTTTATATTGCTGTTTTCCCAGACGGGGATGCATCGTGATGTGGCGTAGCGGCAGGTCATTTAATATAGGAGCGAGTTGCAGGCATTCGTCGGGATTCTCCCAGCCCAGTCTCATCTTTACGGAAAAACTGATTTGCGGATATTTCAGAGTCAGTCCCAATAATGTTTTCACTTCGTCCGGATAAGGCAGAATGCCGGAACCGTTGTGCCGTTTAGCCAGAAGCGGAAACGGGCAGCCCAGATTAATATCCGCCTCCTTATATCCTTTTTCTATAAAAAGGGATAAGATTGTCTCCGCCTTTTCTATGGACGTAGCTATGAGTTGAGGAACTAAATGAGGCACCTGATTACTTTCCGGAGCGATCTCACGGACATCTTTATTCCGGAAACCGTCTTTTTCCAGTCGTACGAACGGAGTATAATAACTGTCTATGCCACCGAAACAGGCAGCGTGTGCATTACGGTAAAAAGCCTCCGTATAGCCTTGCAATGGAGCGAAGTGAATGGATAGAATGTCTTGCATTACGTTATTTTTGTGCAAAGATACATCGAATATACTTTGGTATATGTATGTTTTTGTATCATAATTGAATAATTTTGGCCTGTAAATTAGGGTATCAGTACTTAATTTTGCGCATTGACAAATCTAATTAAAAATGTAAAACTAATAGTATGCAAACCGGATTCCGAACAAATTTTTCATGGAAGAGAGGCTTCAGTATGATGCTGTTAACCTTATTTTCTTTCTCTGTGGCAGTAGCCCAAGTACTTGTACGGGGTACAGTCGTTGATCAAACCGGGGAGTCGGTCCCAGGTGCCAGTATTCAGATCAAGGGCGGTACTCAGGGTACGATAACAGATCTTGATGGTAAGTTCTCGTTGAATGCTCCTAATAAGAAGTCTATTCTTATAGTCTCTTTTATCGGTTATGTAACCCAGGAATTGCCGGTCGAGACGGCCAAGCCCATGTCTATCATCTTGAAGGAAGATACGAAGACATTGGACGAAGTCGTTATCGTAGGCTATCAGGAGGTGAAGAAGAAAGACCTGACCGGTGCAGTGGCGAAAGTAAATATGGAAGATTTGCTGAAAACGCCTGCTTCTTCATTCGACCAGACTTTGGGTGGACGTATTGCCGGAGTAAACGTAAGTTCGGGCGAGGGTATGCCGGGCGGAACGATGAATATTGTTATCCGTGGTAACAACTCTCTGACCCAGGATAATTCACCTTTATATGTTATTGACGGGTTTCCGGTAGAAGATCCTGCTATTGCGGCTACCATTAACCCTTCCGACGCTGAATCCGTTGAAGTGTTGAAAGATGCTTCGGCCACTGCCATTTATGGTGCCCGTGGTGCTAACGGTGTCGTTATTATCACGACCAAGAAAGGAAAGGTTGGAAAACCTCAACTCAAGTATGACGGAAGTTTCGGATTTCAGCAGGTCACCAATACAATTCCAATGCTGGATGCGTATGAGTTTGTGAAGTTGCAGAATGAACTGTTTCCGGCAGATACCCAAAAGAACTATCTGATTGAACATGAAGGCAAGCAGTGGACGGTGGAAGATTACCGGGGTGTTCCGCAGTATGACTGGCAGGACGAGATTTTCCGCACAGCTTGGCAGCAAAGCCATAACGTCAGCCTGATGGGCGGAACGGAAGGGGTACGTTACAATGCGTCGGCTTCTTATTTCGATCAGGATGGTATCGTGCTCAACTCCAACTACAAACGTTTCCAAACTCGTATGAATACCGTTGTCCGCCGTGGCAAACTGAATATGAGTGTAACTGCCAACTATGCACGTGCCATTCAGACCGGTAGCTCTACCTCTTTATATTCATCCAGCGGTATGAATAACTTATTTTATAGTGTATGGGGTTACCGCCCTGTTACCGAACCGGATGTTCCGTTGAGCACCTTAATGGACAATGCGCTGGATTCATCAGTAGAACCGACTAATGACTATCGTTTCAACCCGATTATGTCATTGAAGAACGAATATCGTAAGAACTATACGAATAACCTTCAGTTGAACGGTTTTGTAGAATATGAATTTATCAAGGGATTGAAGCTGAAGGTATCCGGCGGTTACACGTACGATGCCCGTAGCAATGATACGTTTAATAACTCAAAGACCCGTTATGGTAGCCCGATCTCAACGGATAAGGTGAATGCACAGGTAGTCCGCCAGCAACGTCTGACCTGGTTGAACGAAAATGTATTGACCTATCAGGTTAACATTAACAAGAAGCATTTCTTTAATTCGTTGCTTGGTATTACTTTGCAGAATTCCGACTATGAATACTATTCTTTCAAGACCACCAATATCCCCAATGAATCTTTGGGCATGGCCGGCATGAACGAAGGTATCCCAAGTACGACAAGCTCTGAAAAGTCCTCATGGTCTATGATGTCTTATCTCGGACGTGTGAACTATAATTATATGTCAAAGTACTATGCAACGGCTTCTTTCCGTGTCGACGGTTCTTCCAAGTTTGCCAAAAAGAATCGGTATGGGTTATTCCCTTCGGCTTCTCTGGCGTGGAACTTCAGCGAAGAAGACTTCATGAAGGAATATAAGTCCATTCTTTCCAATGGTAAGTTGCGTGCCAGTTGGGGGTTGACTGGTAACAACCGTGTAGGGGAATATGAAGCCTATGCTTTGTTGAAAATGGCGAAAGCGGCATCGAACAATCTTCCTTCGGGAGTTTATCCGTTCGAGAACAATCAGAACAGCATCGGTATGGTACCTATCTCGCTAGCGAATAAAGATTTGAAGTGGGAAACGACGGAACAGTGGAACGTCGGCCTTGACCTGGGCTTCTTTGACGAACGAATTGGCATTAATGTAGACTGGTACATGAAAACGACCCGCGATCTGCTTCTTGATGCAAGCTTGCCTTATTCTACCGGTTATTATAGCGCAATGAAGAATGTAGGTAAAGTGCGTAACTCCGGTTTGGAATTTACCCTGAATACAATAAATATAAATAGAAACGGTTTCCGTTGGAGCACAAATTTCAATATTGCCTTTAATAAGAATAAGGTATTGGAGTTGGCGGAGAATCAGACTTCCTTGTTGACCTCCGCTTATTTCGACCAGACGTACAATTCACAGCCTACTTACATTGCGAAGAAAGGCTATTCAATGGGTATGATGTACGGCTATATGTATGAAGGTACTTACAAATACGAAGATTTTTATAAGTCCGGTGATACGTATGTGTTGCGTCCGGGAGTTCCTTACTTCTCCAGCGAGAACAACACTCAGCCGGGTATGCCTAAATATAAAGACCTGAATGGCGACGGTATAATCGACACGAACGACCGCACGATGATCGGACGTGGCTTGCCTATCCATACAGGTGGTTTCACGAATGATTTTGAATATAAAGGATTTGATTTGAGTATCTTCTTCCAATGGTCTTACGGAAATGATGTGTTGAATGCGAACCGCTTGTTCTTTGAAAACGTCAACAATTCACGTAACCTGAACCAGTATGCGACTTATGCCGACCGTTGGACACCGGAAAACCCGACAAGCAATATACCGGTAGCCAAGAACTCAAGTTCCAACAAGGTTGTATCTTCACGTGTGATCGAAGATGGTTCTTTCCTGCGTCTGAAGACATTGACGCTGGGTTATACTTTGCCGAAGAAAGCGCTTAGGAAATGGGGAATCTCTACTGCCCGTGTTTACGTAGCAGGACAGAATCTCTGGACAATATCCGGCTATTCCGGCTATGATCCTGAAGTGTCTATCCGTAACAGTGCCCTGACACCGGGACTTGACTATTCCGCTTATCCGAGGGCTTATGCTGTCAACTTCGGAATTAATCTTGGGTTTTAGTATTTAGTTGAAATCATATAAAAATAGAGAAGATATGAAAAAGATAAAAATAGCATTCCTTTCTTTGTTGGCTACATGTACGATAGCGTCATGTGACTTTTTGGAGAAGGAACCATATAAAATCGTACCGGAAAACTATTTCCAGAATGAGGCGGAAGCACAATCATTCCTGACCGGTATCTATTCGAACTTAGGACAGTCAACTTTCTACGGAGGTGATTACATGGTTCTTGCAGGCGGTGACGACTTGGAGTTTTATGGAGGGTCTACCGGACGTATTTCCAATACAGGATTGATTTGTAATAACACTACCACCAGTGATGCGGCGGTTACCAACCTCTGGCTCAATTTGTATAACGGCATCGAGCGTGCCAATATGTTTCTGGAACAGATAGACAATGTCCCCGGAATGAGTGATAAGAGCCGTTTGCAATACAAATCGGAAGCTCGTTTCTTACGTGCGTTTTATTACTTTACGTTGGTGCAGTGCTGGGGAGATGTGCCGTTCAAGACGGAGTCTACCTATTCGTCCGGAACGGTGACTAATAAGGATATAGCACGTACGGATAAGAACGTGATTTATAAGTTTATCGTGAAAGAAATGGAAGAGGCTGCCGATGAAGAAACCGGAGGGCTGCTCTCTGCCAGAGAGTTAAGCTATAAGCCGGGACGTATCTCCAAGTCGACGGCATGGGGTATGTTGGCACGTGTCTATTTATTCTGGGCCGGTGAACATAAGCGCGACGGTAAACCGGCCGATGCGGAAAACAAGTCGTATTTCGAGCGTGCCAGCTATTTCGGCCAGAAAGTGCGGACACAGGGGCATACGCTTGCCGCTAATTACTGGGACCCGTTTATTGATATGTGTTCCGACAAATACAATACGACTGCCAATGAAAGTATCTGGGAAGTTGAGTTTGCCGGAGACGGAACGGGAGACGTGCGTTCGGAAGGCCGTATCGGAAATACGATCGGGCTTCAGTGTTCGGACTTTTCTTCTTTATCTAATGTTGTAGGCAAGGCTGACCCGGGATATTCTTATGGCTTTATTTGGGCAACTCCGAAACTTTATGATTTGTATGTGGCGAATGGTGATAATGAACGTTTCACCTGGAACATTGCCCCTTTTACATATCGTAGAATTGCGGACCGTGCTGACTTGGGAATTGTAGGAAGAACTTTTGAAAACAAGGCGTTGTATGATCTGGTGAAAGGTGCCGGCTGGTACGGAGACAGATCGTATAATTATGAGGGAGCCAATGAGGGTGAAGAATATAACAGTAAGGTGGAGCAGATTGGAGATGTTTACAAAAAAGCGGTTGCTGCCGGTAAGGAAAGGAAAGATTTGTGTTGTGCCAAGTTCCGCCGGGAATATGAGCCTGCTGCAAAGAAGGACAAGAACCGTACTTCTATCAATTTCCCTATACTTCGTTACTCGGATGTGTTGCTGATGATTGCGGAAGCGGAGAATGAATATAACGGTGCCCCGACGCCCTTGGCCGAAGAATGCCTGAAAGAGGTACGTGACCGTGCCGGAATCTCAGATCTTACAGGTCAGATTACTTCAGGTGAGGACTTTCTTACTATTATAAAGGATGAGCGTGCAATGGAGCTTTGTTTTGAATATCTCCGTCGTTTCGACCTGATTCGTTGGGGAGACTTTGTAGATAAGATGAACGAGCAGGCAGTGCTGGCACAGAGTGGAAACAACTGGACTCAGGGAGGGCAGGCTGCACCTTTCTTCCGGGTATCTTCCGCTTATCAGTACTTCCCGATTCCGGATGCCGAGAAAGCTGTCAACAAACTGATTACGGGCAATAACCCCGGTTGGTAATCCGCTTTAATCCAATTAATAATTTTTGAAGAGAATACAACGATGAAAACATATAAATTCTTAATACTAACTCTGGGAACTCTCTTGTTTGCTTCATGCGAAAAAGAGTTGGACCGGGATCTGACTGATGTCAGTGTAACTGTGGCTACCAATGAGAATGTACGGTACGAAGGCAACATCCTGACTGTAAAGAAGGGGACTCCTGTCGAGTTTCTCTTTCACGGTGATCCTGATTACATTTCTTTCTTCAGTGGCGAAATCGGTCATCAGTATATTTATCGTGACCGGAAGGAGATTTCGGTAGAAGATATTGTGTCATGCGACTTTAAGTTTTCGATTTGGGCTCAATACGGGGTAGCCAATTCATGCAAAGACCAGTTTGATGTGTTGTATCTGGCGGAAGAAGAAGATCCTGATAATCCGGGAAATACGATCTTTTTCCCGGGAATGAGCAAGAATAATTTCGAGGCTGATTCTGTACTTGTGGAGAAGAATACTCCCTGGAAGGAACTTATCACACGTGCGCAACTGCCGCAAGCACCTGTGACCAGTGCAGCCGGAGCTTTGAGTTTCAGTAAATCGGTCAAAGAATATATTGGCAAGAAACTGACGCTGGCTTTAGTGCTGAACAGAGATCAGAAAGAAGCAATAAGTGCCAATAATCCGGAAGATCCGGAGGCTACTATTGTTCAGTCTACATTCAATATTCTGAATATGTGTGTGGAAACCAAATGGAAGAACGGACGTGTCACTACTGCTTATGCAAGTTCTTTCGGCTTTACTCCATTGAACATGAAGAATAAGACGAAGTATGAAGAACAGGCTCCGGAAAATATGCCTAAAGATCTTGAATATGGTTCTGTTTCAACGGGAGTGACTGGCATGTGGAACTTGAGTAGTATAAAAAGCGGCGGATTTACTATTAACGGTACGGCTGCCAATAATCCTTGGAAGTATAATTGGCTTGTTTCCGATTATCTGAATCTGGCGGAATGTCCCGAACCGGATTCGGGAGTGAAGGTAAAAGACATTTCTCTGGATCTGGAGTCTTACTCTTATACTTATAATCAGGTGGGTACATATACTGCTACGTTTCTGATGAATAACGCAAATTATTCACATGTGGCGTCCAAGACTTGTGAATTGATAATCAATGTAACAGAATAACTTTAAATACTAATAGATTATGAAGTACATAAAATCGTATATACTTTTCGTTATCATGGGCTTTGCGGTTGCGGGGTGTACTATAGACGACCTGAAAGACGATGTAAACGACCTGAAAGATAGGGTGACGCTTATCGAGCAGCAGGTGAAACTGTTGAATGATAATCTGGCTGTGATCGGCTACATCCTTGATCCTCAGAATAAGACAGTCAGTAAAGTGGAGACTGTTAAAGAGAATGGGGTTGCTGCGAAATATGTCATAACTTTAAGTGATAATACCCAACTGACATTGACTATCGGCAAGGAAGGAACAGTCAACGAACCGGAGATTACGATAGGAGATGATGGGAAATGGTATATCAACGGTATTTCTACCGGCGTAGTAGCCGTAGGAGAGAACGGTAAGAATGGGGAGGGATATCCCGAATTTCGTGTACAGAATGGAAATTGGCAGATACGTTTCGGTGACGGTGAGTGGGCGAATGTTCCCGGTGGAGAGGGGATTGCCGGTGGCAGTTCTTTAGGCGACCAGATCTTTGAATCTGCCAAAGTAGACGGTAGCAACTTTGTTGTGACTCTTAAAGATGGGACTGTGCATACACTTCCTATCGTGGCAACTTTGGTTTGCGCTATTGATAGAACAGGTCTTGCATTTGATGATGAGGACTTCCTGATTATCAATAAAGGAGAAAGAGTGGTGATTCCTGCTAAGATTGAAGGTGAGAATCCGCAGGTTACTTATCCGCAAGGTTGGAGAGCTACTTTGAACAAACTGGATGTTGCCGATGAAAAAGGAAATAATTATCAGTTGTTGATCTTTGCTCCGGCTGCTGAGAATAAAACGTTAACGAGAGCCGCGGCGGATAATACTGCCGATGTAACTGTTCAGGTACAGGAAGGCTTGTTTTGGGCAGTTGACAAGATAAAAGTGAAGAATCCGAAAGGACTTGCTTCTAATCTGGATATGTATAATGAAGGACAGGCTGTTATTGTAGGCGGGCTGGAGATTACAAAAGAAAAGTATGGTGAAGCACAAGAGATTACTACTAATGGGGCGATAGCCGGTGGTGTTTATTTCGTGTCTGCAAACGATTTGACATTGACATATAACCAAGGAACCTCAGTTGTGGAAAATCTAATTATTATTCCTAATTCAGATGAGGTTACTTCAATAAACCTGAACATAGATAAGTCTATTTATCTTGGTAATGCCTTGATTTGTAAAAATACAAATATAAAGTATACAGCAACAGCAACTTATCCTGTACGTGTTCAATCTAAGGAAGCTAGTATTATAATCGACCGGTGTACAATAAGCGGCTTATTATTTGGATCGGGTTTTGCTATGCCGGAGGTGAAAGATGAGGCTAGTATTGGCTATTTTGGAATGACTGATACTAATATAAAGGTTGAAAATACTGGAACTAATTTGTACTTGGTTACTAATATGAACTGTAATGAACTTCGATTTGAAAATAATATTGTATATTATTCAGGAGTTCCGGAAGCCACTTCTAACGTGGAGAATTTTAAGGTGTTCCAAGGGCCAAGTTATAGTGTGAATAAACTAACATTAACTTCCAATACCTTTATTGATATTGAATCAGGGTATTCAAATGGGAAAACTTCCGCTATTGTTTATCCTTCGAAAATTGGTGATATCACAGTCAATAAGAACATTTATTATTTTACTTATCGTGAATATCCGGCATTCCTTATAAGAGTGGCATCTGCGGCAAAATCTAAGGTAACAATAGCCGAGAACAATTATGCTTATCTTTTTGAAACCGGATTGAATCTGAATGTTTTCCAAAATAAGATAGGTGATACTTCAGTTGGTTTTACAAGTAATGATGTTGATCTTTATGATACCACTGATCCGGCTACTTTTAACAAATCTACAGGGATATTCATTCCCAAAGAAGGTTACACTCAATATGGTGCACAACGCTAAAACTAAGAATTATGAAAAAGATATTGATACTATTAGTTTGCTTATTGCCTGTCATTACCTTTACCTCCTGTGATGATAAGGATGATATACGTAAAGACATCGACGATCTGAATGCTCGTTTGGATGCTTTGACAGATGATCTCGAAAATTTGAATACGAGCATCAAATTTTTCCAAGATGCAGTGAAAGGACTTGTTCTTGTAACCGGATATACAATGGATGAAAAGGGTAACTATACACTTTCACTGAGTGACGGTACGGAATTGGTTGTTTATGGCGGACAGCCTGCGGGAGATATTCCTACACTTGGCATTAATGAAGCCGGAAATTGGACATATACCCTTGACGGTAGAACCGTTGAATTGAAAGATAAAGAAGGCAATCCTTGTCCTGCTGTTCCCGTAGACGGTTCCGACGGACAAACTCCAACCATCTCGATTGATGCGGACGGTTACTGGTGTTATGCCGTTGGCGGTGAAGAACCTCAACGTATAGACGGGCGTTACAACATTGCCAATATTGGAGAGATTCCGGGAGGTATATTTGCCGATGTAACGGTGAACGGTAATATCGTGACCTTTGAATTTACAGACGGCTCGAAAACCGAGATCCCTTTATTGGGAGGGTTGGATATGACTTTCTCTCAAGGTGGTTCATCGAATATTACTTCTGTAAATGTAGCGAAGGGAGGTTCAGCGGTATTGACGGCAAAACAGACGAATGTAGCCAGAGTGATTATAGATCCCACACCTGTACAGGTAGTCTTGACTGATGACGCTTCCGATAATCTGACGATTAAAACAAAAGGACTGGCTTCCGGCAAATATACTGTTTATTTCCAGATATTCTCTAAGGAAGGATATCGTCTGATTAAATCATTAGAGGTGACGGTTGCTGAATAAGTTGAATTAATAATTAAGCGAAGAAATCATTATGAAATACTATAAATCATTCATATTATTCAGTTTGTTTGCATTGGCTTTTGTGTCATGTAATACAGACGATTTGGAAAGAGACATTGATGCCTTGAAAGATCGTGTGACGAATGTTGAGGCACAGGTACAGCAGTTGAACGATGAGATGAACATTATCCGTGTGCTGTTGGACGGCAACAAGACTATTACCGATTACTCTATCAATGGTGATACTTATACCTTGACCTTAAGCAATGGCGAAACATTGACTTTGACTCCGGGAGTGACCGGAGGCAACTATCCTTCTATTGAGATCGGTGCAAATGGTAATTGGTTTATTGGCGGTACAGATACAGGCTGGCGTGCTCAAGCGGAGAATGGGGAAGATGCTACCATTACTCCCGAATTTAAGATTGCACCCAATCCGGCCGATGGAGATAAAAAGTATTGGTATGTGAGTTATGACAACGGTTCAACCTGGAAAGTATTGGAAAACGGTCTGGCTGAAGGTATAAATACAGGTTCGAATCCTATCAGCAACGCAACTGTTGACGGAGATAATTTTAAAGTTACTTTTGGCGGAAAGGAGTATCTGATTCCTATTGTGAAAGGATTGGAATGTGCAATTAATGTTCCCGAAGGTGTAACAGATGATCTTTGGTTGGTAGCCGGAGGAGGTGCGTCTTCCTTTACTGTGAAAGTAAATTTGGCTGAAGGTGATTTAGTAAGAGTAAAAGCACCTGCTGATTGGAATGCAAAACTGTCGGAATATGTGGCTGGAACAACGGAAGTAACAGTGACTGTGACACCTCCTGCAACTCCGAGCGAGTGTACGATTATTGTAGAAGTGACTCATGGAGTAAATTCGGCAACAGATCAGATAAAAGCAAAAACTACCAGTGATAGTTACTGGGCTGAATATCAGGCTGGATTTGATATCAGGATCGGTGATGTAGTACTTAATAAATATGATAACCCGAATGGAGTATTGGTAAAAGAAGGTGAATCAATCTCCGAAAGCGGTATTTACTTTATTGCCGAAGGTGCTACGGCTTATTGGACTGGTGCAGTGAGTGACCTGATTCTGATAGGAGAGAAAAAGAATAGTAATTATTCTTCAAAAGTAATGACCAAAGGGATTGTCTCTTTGGAAAATGTGGAGTCGAAAATTGGAATGTTATGTAAGGAGATTACTTTATCTCCTGATGAGTTAACCGCAAATTATTGGTTTAACTTTCCTAGTTCAAGTAAAGATGTAATAGAAAGACTGTATTTAGATCATTGTAAGATTGAGATGATGGCGGACAAGATGTTCTCTTATTTTAATAATGCATCGTCAGGTATATCAAAATTGTTGGTTGAATCTTGTTATATTGCAGTGCCGGCTCCATCGGCAACTACTAAAGTTATTAATTTCTTGAATTTTAATAATGGGAATTATGGAGATATAATGATTCATAATAATGTTTTCTATTGCTCTACACAGGATCGCTCTGTTCTATTTGTGGCATTACTGAAAGGAACGAATGCAAAGTTCTCTGATAATGTGAGTATTGAAAATAACACGGTTATTAATATTCTAAGTAATCATGGAAATAGCTCCGGCTTTTTTTAAGTAACCGCTGAAGAAGGATGGACGATGAAAAATAATCTATTCTGGTATGATACGGATTGTGCAGCTAGTGGGACTTTCCCAATGTTATCTACTTTAATGATTGGTGCAGCTACTTTCAATGAAACAGACTTTTCTAATAATAGAATATTTACCTCTCTTGAAAATACTCAGATGACTTGGCAGTATTTTAGAACCGCGCCGGTAGGTTTTAAGGATAATGTAATAACCATAGAAAAAGAGACTCCTTTTGAAACGTTGGTTGACATTGAAGGAAAATATACTCTTAAACCGGAATATCAAGGTATAGGTGCAGTAATCGAATAGTTGCTGCAATTAAATTTGATAAAGGCGAAGAATCTATTAATGCTAATATTAGGTTTAACGGATTCTTCGCCTTTATAACATTATTAGACTTTAGAAATATGAAAAACATGAAACTTGATTTACATAGTATAGCGACAACTTGTATGATGGTTGCTGTTATAGTTTTCACTTCCTGTTCAGACGATGAAGCAATAAATAACCCAACTATTCCCGAGCAACCGGAACAATTAACAGAACTCACTGCGCAATACAATACTAATATCGCGGCTTATCAGGCCATGATGAATGGCAAAGCCGAGATTGTAGACTACACCTCTGACGAGAAGGGTAACTACAAACTTCAATTGAGTAACCGACAGATAGCGGATGTTTATATCCAAACTGCCGACGATAAAGATATTCCCCTTCTTGGAATTGATAAAGAAGGTTACTGGAATTATCAATTGGAAGGTACTTCACGCATTCTGACAGATACGCATGGCAATCCGGCTCCTGCTTTAAACAAGACAGGAAAAGGTATTCTTACTCCTCAAATTGCATTGGGGGAGGACGGCTGTTGGCAAGTTTCTTACAATGGCTATCAGTGGCAACGTTTGAGTGACACTCCGGCTCCGTCATTGGAAGGAAAAACGGCTGTTGATTTCTCTCTTTACCGTTCGGTTGTTTTAGATGAACAGACGAATACAATCACTTTGGAATCCCGTACAAGCGGGAGTGTGCTTAAACTGGATACCCGCAATAACGGCACAGCACAAGCGTGGAAAAAGTTCCTGATGAATAGTGATGACAATGTATTGTTGGATTATTCGTATGCCGGATATAAACATGGAGAAGTGACACCTCCGGAGGCTTTCTCATTAGGATATAAAGTTTTCAATGTGAAAGAACGTATGGAAAACCGTGGCATGACTGCCCGTGAAGCCTTGATAACCATATTGCAGGAGAATAACATGACCCGTAAGGACGATAAGAATTACAACAATGCAAATGCCCGGATTGTCATTTATTTCCCGGAAGGAGAATACGTATTGCATAATGACGATGACAATACAATAGAGCCGGGCAAGCCGGTATTGGGAAAGGAAGGTGATGAAGCATATTCTTTGGATAGTAAAGGAAATAATAAAAGTTCCAGTATCTATATATTCGCAGGCCATTTTGTAATTAAGGGAGATGGCGCAGGAAGAACAAAGCTGATAATGGATACTCCGAACTTGCCGGATGATATTACTACCATGTATTCGTCGCCGGTAATGATTGATATTAAACATAACTCCGGGTTGTCGAAACTCTGTGATGTCACGGGTAACGCAGCTAAAGGTACTTTTAGCGTGGAAGTATCCGATGCGGCCTCGCTGAGTAAAGGTGACTGGGTATGCCTGTATTTACAGAACAATGACCCGGAACTGGTACGCAACGAGTTGTCTCCCTATGCACCCGAACCGACAATGGAGAATATTATAAATGTAGGTGTGCAGGTGCAGGACTTCCACCAAATTGTGGCAAAAAGCGGGAATGTAATCACTTTTAAAGAACCTATAATGCACGAAGTTGATTCTCGTTGGGGTTGGGCGATCCACAAATATCCGCATTATGAGGAAGTCGGTATAGAAGACGTGACTTTCGTAGGACATGCCACCGATGATTTTCAGCATCACAGAAACTGGGCGCATGACGGTGCTTATAAACCGATAAAGATGACACGCCTGACAAACTCGTGGATGCGCCGGGTGAACTTTATAAGTGTTAGTGAGGCCAACTCGATTACGTCTTCCGCTAACGTGTCCGCCTACGATATTAAGATAGACGGTAATCGTGGCCATGCCGCCATTCGGTCGCAAGGGTCGTCGCGGGTGTTTATCGGCAAAGTGACCGATCGTACCAACGGACCTCTAATAGATAATAGAGGCGTCATACAGCAGGGGGCAGGACAATATCATGCTTGCGGAGTCTCAAAACCGAGTATGGGTGCTGTCATTTGGCGGGTACATTGGGGATTGGATGCCTGCTTTGAGTCTCATGCCACGCAGCCGCGTGCTACGCTGATTGATAATTGTACGGGTGGATTCATGCAGTCTCGTCAGGGAGGTGATTACAACCAACTTCCCAATCACCTCGATGACCTCACTATTTGGAATATGTATTCGGAAAGATCGCGCACGGCAAGCGGTAATTCGGCTCCTGCCGGTGTATTCGACTGGTGGCGTATCGGCTTTAAAGGTTGGAAGTTTCTTCCGCCCGTTATTGTCGGTTTTCATGGCGAACCGTTGAATTTTGTGCAGGAGCAAGTAAAACTGGACGAAAGTAATGGAACTCCGGTAGAGCCGCAGTCTCTTTACGAAGCACAGCTGGAGAAACGCCTGGGCTTTGTGCCTGCTTGGTTGAAGGCATTGAAATAAGAGGATACGAGAAATATCAACTAAAGAAAGAGAGGGGCTCGAAGGGCCTCTCTCTTTTGGGGGTAAATTGATCAAAGTCTGATTTTTATATAAATCTGTTGATAAAGGTTAGAAGAATTGTGCAGTATATTACTTTGGTTGTAATGTGACTTTATCGTTTCTCTGTTACAAATGTATGCAATTTACGCTCTCTCCTGTGGATAGAATGATTCAGGATTGGTATAAAATCATACAATTCTGTTATTCCGGTATATTTATTTCTCTTTTACAGATTCCAATAATTCAGCTAATTCTTTTACGATGTCAGGATGCTGTTTCGCCACATTCGTTTTCTCCGAAGGATCGGACGATAAATCGTAGAGCTGAGGCTGTTGGTCGTTGCCAAGTTCCATTTTCGTCCAGAACTCAATGGCGGGAGCATCGCTGGGCTCGATATATTTCCACTGCCCTTTTACAATGGCAAGCGTATTATTAAGATTCTGTTGGACGATGTATTCGCGACCGGTATTGTTCCTGCCTAAGAACGTGTTCAGGTGTTCCTGGCTGTCGGGGGCTGCACCTTTGCGCAAAGGCTGATTCAGCAGTGAGGCGAGTGAGGCGTATACATCAATCTGTGAGAAAAGAGACTGTTGCTTGCTCGGTTTTACTTTGGCAGGCCAGCGGACAATGAACGGGATACGTGTGCCCGCTTCATAAGCGCTGTATTTCCCTCCCCGGTAGATTCCCATTGGAGTATGACCGTTGAGAAGCTCGTAGGCATGGTCCTGATAGCCGTCGTCGATGACGGGACCGTTGTCGCTGGTAAAGACCAGAATGGTATTGTCGGCGATGTTGAGGCTATCCAACGTGTTCATAATTTCACCGATGGTCCAGTCCAGTTGGAGGATAACGTCACCACGGGTGCCGAGTCCGCTTTTTCCTGCAAAACGCGGGTGGGGGATACGTGGCACGTGTACATCCTGCGTACCCATATACAAGAAGAAAGGTTCTTCTTTATGGGAAGTGATGAACTTCTTCGCTTTATGGGTGATGATGTCGGCTATATCCTCGTCTTTCCAGAGAGCGGACTTGCCGCCTGTCATCCAACCGATGCGGGGGATGCCGTTGATAATGGTATTGTTATGCCCTTGGCTGGGTTTTAACGTTACGAGTTCCGGATTTTCTTCTCCGGTGGGCCAGTCGCCTACTTTATGCTCATAGTTGACGGTGATTGGGTCATTAGGATCGAGACCCACTACGCGGCCGTTCTCCACAAACACGCATGGCACACGGTCTACGGTTGCCGGAATGATAAATTCATAATCGAAGCCGATACTTTGTGCATTCGGAGTGATCTGTTTGTTGAAATCTGTCCCTCCTTTCGGTCCCAGTCCCAAATGCCACTTGCCAACGGCACCGGTGGCGTATCCTGCATCTTTCAGCATATCCGCCATAGTGACACAGGCAGTATCAATGATAAGTTCCGAGTTGCCGGGAGCGATACCTGTGTTCTTTTGACGCCAGGGATACATACCCGTGAGGAGCCCGAAACGGGAAGGAGTGCTGGTGGCGGAAGTTGCGTAAGCATTCGTGAATTGCACGCCTTGTCCGGCCAGACGGTCGATATTGGGTGTGCTCACTTTGGTTGCTCCGTAGCAACTCAAATCACCGATACCAAGATCATCGGCGAATATGTAAATAATGTTAGGCTTCTGGTCGTTTTGTCCGTTACTCTTTTGAGCGGCATTATTACATCCTGACAACATTGCGATGCCGGGCAATAGCGGAAGTATACGTGATACGTTTCTCATGAAGTTGATTTTTAAGGGATGAATTATTGGAAGCAAAGGTAAATGATTGAAAGGAAAAGAAGGAGCAGGAATGTACAAGTGAAGTACAAAATAGTACACGAAAGGCTTTACTCTGTGATGTGAAGTGTGAAGATTCTACGCTTGTTCTCCTTAATAACCTTGCTTGTTTTTCGAAGTTATCTTGCTGACCTTGTGCCAACGTATTGGCACGACCCTGCCAAGCCTTTGGCACAACTGTGCCAGTGCGTTGGCACAAGCGTGCCAATAGGGTGGCACACTTGTGGCACAAAAGGTCCTGTTTTATGGCTGCAAGAGCGAATCGGCAGTATCTTTAATTCTCCTCCTTCGGGAAGGAGGAGTACCCGTAGGGGGAGGTGGTAGGTGAATACATAAATTAATTATTATCACCATTATACAAATTGTCCGTTTCTTCCCCGTCTCCTTCTTCTTTCTCTTCTCCCTTGCGGTAAGCCAACGGGCTGACATGATAAATCTCCTTGAAACACTTACTAAAGTAGCGTGAAGAAGAAAAGCCAATCCGGTCGGAAATCTCCGTAATATTCAGTTCGGGGTTATTCCGTAGCATGACAGCCCCTTTCTTCAGGCGAATGTTCAGAATAAAGTCATTCGGCGTTTGTCCCGTCACCGCTTTCAGTTTGGTGAACAGATTGGTGCGGGCCATACCCATTTCACGGGCAAAGATGTTGACATTGAAATCAGTATCATCCAAATGGCGTTCGATAATATCCATTGCTCGGTCGAGCATCTCTTTATCCATTGGATTGGTAGCCAGCATTTGTGCAAAAGTCTGCGGCTGCTTACTGAATTTCTCTTGCAGCAGTCTGCGGGAGTTCACGAGGTTATTACAACGCGAAATCAGCAGGTTTGTATTAAATGGTTTGGTGATATAATCGTCCGCACCGATCTTCAGTCCTTCGATATTGTGCTCTATGGCCGTGCGTGCAGTCAACAGCACAACCGGGATATGGCAAGTGTTGAAATCCGTCTTGATCCGTTTACAAAGTTCCGTACCGGACATACGAGGCATGACGACATCGCTTAGTATAATGCTCGGCATCTCTTTTTGTATCATTTCCAGAGCTTCTTCTCCGTCCGAAGCGGTACTGACCTGATAGAACGTTTCGAAGATACCTGCCAACATCTGCTTGATAGATTCATTATCTTCCACAATCAGCATCTTGGCGCCTTCAATCCGTTTATTTTCTTCCTCTTTCCATTCCGAATCAGGTATTATCTCCACTGAAGGAACAATCGTTTCCGTTTGCCGGATCGTTGATTCTGTGCTTTCTTGTGCTATCTCTTCCTCCGTGAAGTGCTTTTTGTCCAGTTTGAGGGTGATAATGAAGCTGCTTCCTTTGCCCGGTTCGCTTTCTACGCGGATGGTGCCTTGGTGAAGCTCAATGATACCTTTCGTCAGTGCCAGCCCGATGCCTGTACCGGCTCCGGTATTCAACGAGTTGAGGTGCTCGGTCTGGTAGAAGCGGTCGAATATCTTATCAATCTCCGCGGCGGCAATGCCCGAGCCGGTGTCTTTTATTTCGATTATGGCATAGTCTTCCTCTTGCGATACATTGATAGAGATAGTATCCTCAGCTTTAGTATGCTTTAATGCATTCGATAACAGGTTATTGATTACTTTCTGCATCTGCTTTTGGTCATACCACACTTCAATATCGTCTTTCTGTTTATTGAACTTGAAGTTGATTTGCTTGCTGCTGGCGTATTCGAGAAAGAGCAGATAATTCTCATACAGGAAATTCACCAGGTTGTGCCGGCTTACTTTGATTTTCATGTGTCCCTGTTCCTGCTTCCGGAAATCGAGTAACTCGGTAATCAGTTCCCGCAACTGGAGACTGTTCTTGTAAATTCCCAATACCTTATTATATATATTGGGTGTGAACGTCTGTACCTGCAACAACGTCTCCACCTGTCCGACGATTAGTGTCAACGGAGTACGGAACTCGTGCGAAATATTCGTAAAGAAGCGGAGTTTCGACTGGTTCAGTGCTTCCAGGTCTTCGATATGCTTCTTTTCGTACTTCAATGACTCGCGGAGTTTAATTCTTGAATTATAGTTCTGGATAAGATACCACAACAGGCTGATAGTGACGATGGTATAAATCAGATAAGCCCACCATGTCTCATACCAGGACGGAAGGACGATAATCAGCAGTTTGGCTTCTTTGATCCCGTCCCGCTGTGATTTGATGACAAGTGTGTACTTGCCCGGATTCAGATTTGTATAAGTGATAAGCGTCTGTTTGCGATACGTATGATTCCATTCGTCGGAGAAGCCTTCCAGACGATAAAGAATTTCGTCCCTGTTGGCGGGGATGAAGTTGGAAGTGGCGTACTCAATGCTGAACATTGATTGGTTCGCCCTCAATTTAATCTCCGGTGTATGGCAGATTGACTGTTCCAGAATCCCGGTTTCATCTCCGGGGGTTACTTCCTTACCGTTGACCAGCAAACGGGAAAGAAGTATGTTGTAAGATTTGGGAGAAAAATGCAGTTTCTTCTCCCAGAAAGAAATCATTCCCTGGATACCACCCAAAAACACTTCTCCGTCGTGTGTCACAAACAGCGCATTCTCATTGACGGCGGTCAACGGGAATCCGTTTTCCGTGCCATAATTATAGAACTTCTGGTTCGGATAGTCAAATTCTGAAAATCCTTGGTTAGTAATCAACAACAGATGTCCTTTTTGTATCGATGATTCGAATACCTCGTAAATGCAGTCACTGGATAAACCGTCTTTCTGCATATCAAAGTTCTCGAAATCATCGCTTTCCTTGCGGTAACGGTCAAGCCCGCTGCCGGAAGTGGAGAACCACAGGTTGCCGTTACTATCCTGCATAATGTTGTTAATGTTGTTGTTGCTGAGACTGTTCGGATTGGCAGGGTTATGCGGATAATTGGTCAGCTTGCCAGTGTCGAACCGATAAGAGTAAACACCCTCTCCGGTGGCGGCAACCCATAGGGTACCGTCATTGTCTATACAAAGGCTGGCCACCATGTCAATTCCTCTTCCTTCTTTTGTTTCTTGAAAAAGCTGCTCACAACTACCTGTTGCCGGACTGAACAGGCAGACACCTTTCTGTGTGGCAACTACCAGCTTATCCTTATATGGTATAATATCGCGAACAATATCCGAGGGTAACGAGGTCGGATCTCCCGCCTTCATCCGGTAGACTGTAAAACGGTTGGTACGCAGGTCGAGCTTGTTTAATCCTCCCAAATGGGTACCTATCCACATGATCTCGTTAGCACGGTCGTAATAGATGGCTTTTACATTATTGTGCGAAATACTGTTTCTCCCTTCCTCATGGCGATACCAACGGTATGTATTATTGATCCGGTCGTATACATTTACACCACCACCTTCGGTACAAATCCATAAATTACCGTCCTTGTCCTCCGTCATTCTGCCTACAATCGGGCTGCTCAAACCTGCTTTCTCCGTGTCTCCCACTTTATAGCGGGTATAGATTTCATATTCAGGATTGAAGTAATTCACTCCGCCGAAGTAAGTTCCCAGCCAGATTGTTCCCTGCCCGTCTTTTACGATGCACCAGATAGAAGAATGGGTAAGCCCGTCGGGACTGTTTCCATTGGCGGTGTAAAGGTGAAACTTACCTGTTTCTCTGTCATATCGGTTCAGTCCGTTGAATGTTCCTATCCATAAATCCCCGGAGTTATCTTCGCAGCAACTTCTGACAAAATTGGAGCATAGACTGTTCGTATTCATCGGATTATGGCGAAGGTTTTCAATGCTACCGTCTGTTTTTACACGGTAAAGTCCTTCTTCCCAACTCCCTATCCACAGTTCGTTGGAAGAATCCTCATAAATACTGGTTATATTGCCTTTTGTGACAGGCCGGGAAAGGCTTTTATCTTCCGACAGGCAGTATATACCATTGCTGGTAGTCCCCAACCACAGATTTTTGTTTTTATCCAGGTGCAGGCAGGATAGAGTGATGTTTTTTCCCGCGAGATGATAGAAAAGATCGAAGTTGCCCGTACTTTCATTGTATACAAAGACTTCCTCCCTCTTTCCGATATATAACTTCTCATTAAAATAAATAGCGTCTACATTCCCTTGCAACAATGTTTTAAACCTTTGAGTCGCCAGATCGAATTCCGCCACACCATCGGTACAGAGCAGGTACACTTTACCATTTCTATTTCCGGTGATGCGTAGTACGGTATTACTGAACAGACTGTTCGGGTCGTTCTTTTTAAGTTTGAAACTCTTGATATCATTACCGTTATACCGGTTTAGTCCCTCGCGCGTACCGATCCATATAATTCCCTGTTCATCAATATACATGCTGTTGACAGAAAACTGAGAAAGTCCATCATCAGTGGTCAAATGGCTGAAAGTGATGTTCTGTCCTTGTGTACGGACGGTGTCTACGCTTAAAAAAAGCAGAAATAAAAGGATTACTTTTCTCACTAATTCGTTTTTTAAGGTATTACTACTGGCAAATATATTGTTTTTATTTCATTTCAGTGAACCTTATTAGAAGAAAGTAACTATATTTGTATCATCCAAACAATAGAAATATGAAAGTAAAGAAAATTAGTGCGGCTAACGTGGAGGCTTGTTCGCTTCCCCGATTATTTGATGAAGAAAAGATAGATTTTCAACCGGTTCAATGTGTTAATTGGGCTGAATATCCCTACAAACCCAAAGTAAACTTTCGCATTGCTCACACGAAGAACTCTATCTTGTTACATTTTAAAGTTAAAGAAGCGAGTGTGCGTGCCAGATACGGAACGGACAACGGTTCTGTATGGACTGATTCCTGTGTGGAATTCTTTTCTATTCCGGCAGGTGACGGGGTGTATTATAATATAGAGTGCAACTGCATCGGAACAATCCTGATAGGTGTCGGTCCTACCCGCAACGGTAGAGAACACGCTCCGAAGGAAGTGACTGACCTTGTGCAGCGCTGGTCAAGTTTGGGTGATACACCTTTTGAAGAACGTGTGGAAGAAACTGATTGGGAAGTTGCCTTGATTATTCCCTATGCTGTATTCTTTAAGCATCAGATCGAATCACTCGATGAGAAGGAGATAAAAGCTAACTTTTACAAGTGTGGTGACGAATTGCAGACCCCCCACTTCCTTTCATGGAATCCGATAAAAATAGAGAACCCGGACTTCCACCGTCCCGACTTCTTCGGTACGTTGGAGTTTGAATAATTACGAAACGGAAACGAAATAATAACTCACAGAGCGTCGCCCTACTATAAACAGAAAGGGTGACGCTTTTTTATTAGGCGTCACCCTTTCAATATTGAAAAGTAACTTTGCTTATTTCACGATTCCTCGTTCCGAAGCCTTCACGAAGTTAACGATATTCTCGATTTCTTCACTCATCGGGACCTGGTCGACAATCTTCTGTACAGCATCCTGAATACTGAAATTACCTTGGTAAATCAGTCTGTATGCATTGGCGATGTGACGGAGGATCCTTTCGGATGTATTGTGATGTTGTGAAAGAACCACCGCGTTCACTCCATGGTATGCAACGGGGTTTCCGGACATAATTACATACGGAGGTACATCTTTAGAAACACGGCAACCACTCTGTACAAGTGTCCAGCTACCGATGTGGCAGTATTGGTGCAGAGTAACATTTCCACTTAGAATCACGCAGTCATCCAATGTGCATTCTCCTGCAATAGTCGTACCGATACCTACCACACAGTTATTGTTGATTTGTACGTCATGGCAGAGGTGTACTTTATCCATTAGGTAATTTCCGTTACCGATCTTGGTAGCATTGCCGCCAAAGGTAGCACGGCTGATTACCACATTTTCGCGGATATCGTTGTTGTCACCGATAATCAGGCTACTTTCTTCTCCCGTGTAGTGGAAATCTTGCGGTTCCGCTCCCAGGACAGCATTCTGATGTATCTTGTTTCCTTTTCCCATTTTAGTACCTTGCAGGATACTGGCATAAGACATGATGACGCAGTCATCTCCGATTTCCACATTCTTTTCAATGTAGGCAAACGGCAGGACAGTTACATTCTTGCCAAGTTTTGCTTCGGGGTCTACGTAAGCTAACGGACTAATCATAATAGTATATGTTTAAAGTTATTCTTCTCTTCCACCACCTAGAGCCTGGTAAAGGCTGACTACGGCCTGCATCTGATCGAAGCAATCGGAAACCTGTGAGATTTGCGCGCTCAGATAAGATTGCTGTGCCGACAGTACTTCCAGATAAGTTGAAGTCCCTAAGTTAAACAATTCTTTTGTATCTTCCGAAGCTTTTTTAGCAGATTCTACTTGTAACCGGCGAGATTCTACCTTTTCGCTGGTTTTTTGGTATAAACTTAGCGCATTGCTGACCTCACTTCCAGCATTCAATAGTGCCTGCTGGAAGGATAGTTTCGCTGATTCTTCTTGTGCTTTTGCAGCTTTCAGACGAGCGATGTTTTGTCCCCGATAGAATAGAGGTTGTGTCAGAGAACCGACTGCAGAAGCCAGTAACTTGCCCGGATTGATAATCGCACTTCCGGCACTGTTTGTCCACCCGGCAGAACCGCTAAGAGTAATCTGCGGATAGAAAGCGGCACGTGCGGAGTTTGTATTATAGTAGCAACTGGCCAAAGCCATTTCTGCAGCTTTTACGTCCGGACGGTTGGATAATAACTGGATAGGTACACCGGCAGAAAGTTCTGTCGGAAGTACTTGTGCTTCCAGTGTACCGCGTTTGATAGCGTGCGGAGCTTCACCCAAAAATGTAGACAGGGCATTTTCCGTTTCACGGATACTCTGCTCGATGTCCGGAATGCTGGCAAGCACTTGGGCATAAGCAGCCTTGCTTTGTTCTACACCGGTTGAATTGATATTGTACATGGCAGCGTCTTTCATCGCTTCCATTGTTTCGGCATTCTTTTTCAGGATTTCGGCTGTAGACTTGGTTATTTCCAACTGACGGTCCAACATCATTAGTGTATAATACATATTGGCAATGTTGGAGATAACTTGCGTTTGTACAGCCTGACGGTAAGCTTTCGTCTGCTTTAAAGTGACCTGAGCATTCCGTTTGGAGTTCAGCAACTGCCCGAACAAGTCGACTTGCCAGCTGGCAGTGACGGGCAATGAATAGGTTTTGGTAGCTGCATTCTTGTCAAAGCTGCTGATTGTTCCTTGCGGAGACAGTCCCAAGGACGGAGCATAAGCCAGGCGTGCCGACAGCAGAGATGCTTCTGCTGCTTTTACATTTTGGGCAGCGGTCAAGAGGTCAGTGTTTTGTTTCAGTCCCGCTTCGATGAGAGACTGTAACTGCGGGTCGGTGAAGACTTCTCTCCACGGCAGATTGCCGAAGTTGGTTGTATCCGAAACCAGTGTATCATTCTCCGCAATCGGGTCACGATATAGCCCGGAAGTAGTAATGTCTTCGGGTCTGTCATACGACTTATAGATGTGGCAGCTACTCAGGAGAGCAGTTGCACACACCATATATAGAATCTGTTTCTTCATATCGAATTTCATTATTTAGCGTATTGTTCAATCTCAGTTACGGCATCCGTGTTGTCAATATCCTCCCATTCCATCGGTTTCACCTTCTCTTGTAAGTACTGGAAGATTACGAACAGTACAGGAACAATGAAAATCTGGCAAATCATACCGATTAACATACCACCGATAGAGGCAGTACCTAGTGTACGGTTACCGTGAGCACCTACTCCGAAGGCGAACATTAACGGAAGTAATCCGACTACCATCGCCAATGATGTCATTAAGATAGGACGGAGACGGGCACCGGCACCTAATACGGCTGCCCACGTGATACTCATGCCCATCTTACGACGATCGAGGGCGAACTCTACAATCAGAATTGCATTTTTCGCCAACAGACCCATCAACATGATTAACGCAATCTGCATATAGATATTGTTGGACATCGTACCGAGAATCATCTTTAACATCGAGATATTACCGATAGCACTCACTCCGTTGACAAACAGGAAGCTGCCTAACAAACCGAACGGAACGGACAGCAACACGGCCAACGGAAGTATATAACTTTCGTACTGTGCACTCAGCAACAGGTAAACGAATACGAAGCAGAGGATGAAAATCAATCCGGTAGCACTTCCACTGCTCTGTGCCTCTTCACGTGCCATACCACCCAATTCGTAAGTATAACCGGCCGGAAGATTTTGACCGGCTACTTCTGCCAACGCAGTCAATGCCTGACCGGATGTATAACCGCTGGCAGGAGCCACCATCACTTTCATGGAAGTGTAAAGGTTGAAACGGCTGATGATATCCGGACCATATACTTTATCAACAGTGATGAATTGTGAGATAGGAGCCATTTCGCCGGCACTGTTGCGAACCTTGATATTTTTCAAGGATTCCAGGTTCTTACGTGATAGCGGGTCTGACTGAATCATTACACGATACATCTTACCGAAACGGTTGAAGTTGGATGCATACAGACCACCATAATATCCTTGCATGGTAGTAAGGATGTCACTCGGGCTGATGCCTGCTTTCTTACAAGCCGCCGCGTCAATATCAATCATGTATTGCGGGAAATTCGGGTTGAATGTTGTCTTCGCCGAATTGATTTCAGGACGGGCTTCCAGCGCAGCGGTATAATCGTTGACCACATCGAAGAACTTGTTCAGGTCTCCACCCGTCTTGTCCTGCATGTTCACTTCAATATCCGTAGATGCCGAGTAACCCGGAATCATCGGTGGAGCGAAGAACAATACCTGTGCTTCTTTGATGATTTTTTGTGCACGCATATATAAGGAACCTACGACAACGTCAGAGTTCTGTATCATTGAACGGTCGTCCCAGTCTTTCAACTTGATGATGAAAGAACCGTAGGATGGGCCTTGTCCACCGATGAAACTGAAACCGGAAATCAATGTGCGTGAAGCTACGGCAGGATCAGAGGCAATCAGACTGTCTACACGTGCCAAGATTTCTTCCGAGTGGTCTTGTGATGTACCCGGAGGCAAGGTTACAGCTCCCATCAATGTACCGGTGTCTTCATTGGGTACCATACCTGTCGGAGTGGTGTTCATGAAGAACATAAGTAAGACAATGGAAGCAACGACCAGTCCCATAGACAACCACTTCTTTTGAATGAAGAACAATACGCGTTTCTTGTACCGTTTCAAAATAGATTCATAGGTATCGTTGAATCTGTTCTTGAATTTATTCGTACTCATTCCGATTAATGCCAAAATACTAAGAAGTATGAAGATGGCAGTAATTATCGGATTGATGTTGAAAAGGCCGAAGATCATACCCAGTATGGCAACAAGTGTGAATGTGAGTGTGATTCCCGGATGCAGCATCTTTCCGATAGCTTCGGTGTATCTGTTGATCATTGTTGTATGAGCCGTTTTATAGGCTGTCTTCATACGCTCCTTCAATGGAGGAATATCTTCGGAACCTTCCTGTTTATGCGGTTTCAGAAGAACAGCACACAAGGCGGGGCTTAATGTCAAAGCATTCAAGGCGGACAGACCAATGGCAATAGCCATTGTCATACCAAACTGGCGGTAAAATGTTCCTGCCGTTCCACCCATGAAGCTTACCGGAACAAACACGGCCATCATGACTAGCGTAATGGATACGATAGCGCCACCTAACTCGTTCATCGCGTCGATAGAAGCCAGACGGGCGGAAGTGTATCCCTGGTCCAACTTGGCGTGTACACCCTCGACAACCACAATGGCGTCATCGACCACAATCGCAATGGCGAGCACAAGCGCACATAACGTTAGCAAGTTCAAACTGAATCCCACTAAAGACAGTATGAAGAATGTACCGATAAGAGCTACCGGAATGGCAATAGTAGGAATCAATGTAGAACGTAAATCCTGCAAGAAGATATATACTACAATAAATACCAGGATGAATGCCTCAATCAATGTTTTCAATACCTCATGAATTGAAGCGAACAAGAAGTCGTTGGCATTCATGGAAACGTTTATCTTCAAACCGGCCGGCAGTGATTGGGAGGCTTCATCCAGTAATGCTTGAATGTCACTGATGGTTTGTGTCGCGTTTGTCCCTGCCATCTGATAAACAATACAGGTTACTGCTTTATGGCCGTTTACACGGTTAGTAAAGTTGTATCCCAAGCGGTCTAACTGGATTTCGGCGATGTCGTTCAAACGAAGCACTTCACCGTCGGGCAAAGACTTGATGACGATATTCTCGAACTCTTCTGGCTGTTGCAGACGACCTTTGTAACGGATAGTATATTGGAAAGTCTGGTTACTGCGTTCACCGAATTGTCCCGGAGCAGCTTCCACGTTCTGTTCTGCCAGCGCTGCGGACACATCACCCGGAACCAACTTGTATTGCGCCATTACGTCCGGACGCAACCAGATACGCATGGAGTAGTCCTGTCCCATTACAGAGGCGTCACCTACACCCGGTACGCGTTGAACTTGCGGAATCAAGTTGATTTTTGCGTAGTTCTCGATAAATGCTTCTGTGTATGTATCGCTTTCGTCATAAAGGGAAAATACCACCAGCATAGAAGTCTGACGTTTCTGTGTTGTCACGCCGACTTTGGTTACTTCGGCAGGCAGTAGTCCTTGTGCCATGGAAACACGATTCTGCACATTGACGGCAGCCATATCCGGGTCTGTTCCCTGTTTGAAGTAAATGGAAATATCTCCGGCACCAGTGTTAGAGGCGTTGGAGGTCATATACATCATGTTTTCTACACCATTGATCTGTTCTTCCAACGGAGCGATTACGGAGTTCAATACGGTCGATGCACTCGCACCCGTATATGTGGCTCTTACCGATACGGTAGGAGGTGCGATGTCCGGATACTGCGTGATAGGCAGTGTTGCCAATCCGATAGCTCCCAAGATGACTATCAGGATAGAAATAACGGTTGATAGTACCGGACGGTTAATAAATCTATCTAATTTCATACGATTATCTGATTATTAATTGAAAGCTGTGGCTAGGTTACCGTCATGTTGGTCTTTCAAATGTTGTTGGTAGTTCGCTTCTTTTTGTGCGGGGGTGATCGGTTGAATCTTCTGACCGTCTTTCAGGTTTTGTACACCTTCGATTACGATTTTATCTCCTGCATTCAATCCGGAAGTGACCAGATATTCTTTTCCGTTATCCAAGTTGAAAATGCCGATTTCCGTATATTTTAACGTGTTGTCCGGTTGTAACACATAAACGAATTTCTTGTCCTGGATTTCCACTGTTGCCGATTGCGGGATGCTGATAACGTTTTCCATGTTGTAAGGAATCAGAACGTTGGCAGTACCTCCACTGCGCAACACATGTTCCTTGTTGGGGAAAATAGCACGGATACTTACCGAACCGGTAGACTGGTCGATAACGCCTGTGATAGCGTCTACCTTACCTTCCATGGCGTATGTGGAGCCATCAATCAGCTGCAGCTTGATAGTTGGTATTTTGCTGATTTCTTCTTTGATGGTACTTCCGGATTTAGTCATAGCCAGTAATTCTTTTTCTGTCATGGAGAAGTATACATACACTTCATCGATCTCGGATACGGTAGTCATGGGCGTAGCGATAGAAGGGCTGACAAGCGCTCCTACACGATAAGGGATATTGTTGATTACACCGTCTGACGGACTCTTGACTTGTGTAAATGATAAATTCTGCTGAGCAGTGGTCAGTTGTGCCTTAGCTTGGGCCAGTTGTGCCTTGGTTTGTGCCAGAGAGTTTTCTGCCATTGCCAGATCATAGTCGCTGATGATTTGTTTCTTGTTCAGCTCTTTTTTGTTGTCATACGTCATTTGTTGAGTGCTCACTGCCGCTTCGGCTGTGGCAACTGCTGCTTTGGCAGTGCGTACGGCTGCTTCGTACTGAGTAGGGTCGACAATGAACAGTACTTGTCCTTTGCGCACGGTAGCTCCTTCATCAACACATAATTTAGTGATGAAACCGGAAACCTGCGGACGAATTTCTACGTCTTGTTTACCTTTAATAGTAGCCGGATAAGCTGTCGTTAGATTTGCAGTTGATTTTTGTAATTCCTGTACTGCATATTCTGGGACTTTTCCCGTGTCATTGCCCTTATTGCCGCAACTGGACAGAAGGGCTAAGCAAAATGCAAATAAAACAATTCTACTTTTCATACTTCTTATTTATCTGTTTTTAAATTGATGCGTTTTGTTGCACGTGTGTTATTCTCTTGTATAGAGGGATGGTTTAAGGAAAAAAGGCCGGAAACTGATTTGATAGAATCAGTTTCCGGCTGCAAAAGTACTTTAAATTCGGTATTCTTGTTCTCTGATACCGTGTTTTTTAACTATGTTTTTTACTTTAGTTTATGATAGACGGGAGTCATAATAAAACTTAACTCATAATCTTGGTAAGGAAGTCTGTATTTCTCCAATGGAATAGCTCCCCAACTGTTGACACATGCAAGTCCTGTTTGTGCTTTATCAATACAGAAATTAGTGAAATTGGCTTTTTCTACTTCCGGTGAGTGACGCTGGTCTTTGCCGGCGCCGTCGTCCAGAGATTCGATCGTGTAATTCAGTGCGGAAGCAGAGAACGGAGCGTCTGAGACGAATTGCAATCCGTTACCACCGATATTTAACAGTCTCCACCAGCGGATATCTGTTTTTGTGCCGGTTTCCTGCGGACGGATGTACGGATAGAATTGTTCTTCTACCGTCTGGCGGTATTTGCCGAGCATAGCGGCGTGATTACGGTCCGAATAATTTTCTACCGGGCCACGTCCGTAATACTCAATTTCGTTAAATGCAAGAGGCATACGGAACTGCATACCGAAACGGAACATTTCAGAAACTTTCTTGCTCTTGTCAGCTACCATTTTCTGGTTCACCTTCACTGCGCCCAAGTTATTGATAGTATAAGTCAAGACCAATTTTCCACCTATTGACTGCATATCATATTCGGCACGAACTACGGCCTGTTCGTTTTCAATCGCATGTTTCAGAGAAGTTAGTTTCAGTACCGGGTTCTTCCAGGCTGCATATCTGTTCTGTAATCCTGCTCCGTAATCATTGTCGGTCGGTGCACGCCAGAAGTTAGGAGTCAGGAGACTGCCGTCTTCCATTAGCTGCATTCCGTTTACGTCATAGCGGCAGAGATAACCGTTATGCTTGTTAAATTCGAGGGTGAAGTCCTCGCCGTTAACAATCAGATAATTTCTGTCGTTATCCTGAATAGTAGGAACGATAACTGCAACATTGGAAGTTTGTTGGTTTTCCAGTTTCAGTTCCGGTGCTTTGTAATCGCGGATGCTTAGTTGGTCATAAGCAATGGTGGTTCCGGCAGGCAGGAGAGTTTCGGCAGCTTTAAGCTTGTAACTGACGTTGAGCAGCAGCTCCTTGCAAGGGCAGATATTCTTTGTGTCAAAAGGTAATTGGACTTTAACCGTCTGCTGAGGCGCTACTTTCAGGTCTGAAACAATGCCTGTCTGTACCACTTCTCCGTTTGCCAGTAATTTCCATTCCATATAATATGCGGAAAGGTCACGGAAGAAATTCTCGTTGAAAATATTAATTTCGCCTTTAGCAAGATCGGCAACAGTTGTCCAAATGTTCTGATAGAAATAACCTACTTCATAAGCGTGCGGATTGGGCACACGGTCGGGACTAATCAGACCGTTGTCGCAGAAGTTATTATCCGAGCCGTCATATTTATTGAAGTCGCCTCCGTAGCCGTAGATATCCACTCCGTCTTTATTTTTCCAATGGCAGGACTGGTCTACGAAGTCCCATATAAATCCACCCTGATATTTCGGATATTTGCGGATGATATCCCAGTATTCTTTGAATCCGCCTTGAGAATTACCCATGGCATGAGCATATTCGCATTGAATCAACGGTTTCTGAATATTGCCTTCGGAATACTTGACGCACGCATCGTAGCCGTAGTACATCGGACAGAAAATGTCTGTAAATTCGCTGGTCCTCGCCTGTTCATACTGTACGGCACGTGATTTGTCTTCGTTTTTAATCCAAGTATAACATTTTTCAAAGTTCGGTCCCATACCGGCTTCGTTACCGAGTGACCAGAAGATGATAGAAGGGTGATTGTAACCGCGTTGAACATTGCGTTCGTTGCGTTCCAAATGAGCTTTGGCGTAACTTGGGTTTTTGGCGAGTGTCTTGTCACCGTAACCCATACCGTGGGATTCCACATTTGCCTCGGCTACTACGTACAGACCGTATTGGTCGCAGAGGTCATACCAACGGTTGTCGTCCGGATAGTGGCAGGTACGTACAGCATTGATATTAAGTTCTTTCATTACTTTGATATCTTGGAGCATACGTTCCACTGAAACCACATAACCACCGTCAGGGTCCATTTCGTGGCGGTCGGCTCCTTTGAAGAGTACCGGCTGGCCGTTTACAAGTATTTGTCCGCCCTTTAGTTCAATCTTGCGGAAACCTACTTTGATAGGAAGCACTTCTACGGTATTATTGCCGTTTTTCAGAGTGGCAGTCAGTGTGTAAAGATTAGGTGTTTCGGCAGTCCATTTGGCAGGATTGGAAATATTCAAAGTAGTGTTCAGCTTGCCGGAACCTTTCAGATCGGCAGTAGCTACACTGTTCCCTTGTGCATCTGTCAGGTTTAAGGCCACTGTGCCGCTACCTTTCAAGTCTACAGAGATATTCAATGTCCCGTCTTTATATTGGCTGTCGAGGTCGGGAGTTACACGAATATCCTGGATATATTTCTTATCGCGGGCATAAAGATAACAGTCGCGTCCCACACCGGAGTAGCGAAAGAAATCCTGATCTTCCAGATAAGTGCCGTCGCACCAACGGAATACTTGGAAAGCGATGATGTTTTTTCCTGGTTTCAGATAGTTTGTCAGGTTGAATTCAGCTTCCAATTTGCTGTCTTCGCTGTATCCCACATAGCGTCCGTTTACCCAAAGGTACATATTAGAAGTTACTGAACCGAAATGGGCAAAAATCTCTTTCCCTTTCCAGTCGGCGGGCAGAATGATTTCTTTCCGGTAAGAACCTACATGATTGTTTTCAACGGGAACAAAGGGGGGATTGTTCTTGAACTGGCTTCTCCATGCATATCCTACGTTTACATAGATCGGGTCTCCGTATCCGTTTAACTCCCATACTCCGGGCACCTTAATATTGTCCCAGCCCTTGTCATTGAAATTAGTCTGGAAGAAATCGGTCGGACGTGCATCCGCGTTTCTCACCCAGTTGAATTTCCAAAGCCCGTTCAGGGTCATAAAATTCTTTGAGTTTTCTTTGATTCCGGCTTTGGCTTCATCAGCCGATGCATAGGCGAAATAATTAGTGTGCATTGTCGAGCGGTTTACGGAATTCACTTCCGGATCTTTCCACTCATTGAAGTTTTGTGCTTGCATGGCGTTTAGTCCTAACGTGGCCAAGCAGCAAAATAGCAGTTGTTTCTTCATGGGTTTTTGTATTAGGTTTGAATTTCGGGAGTCAAAGATAGGGAATAATTTGATTAGTAAAGGAGAATAATGAATCTAATAAGTATATCTATGGTTCAATTTTAATTTATTTATGAACTATAAAATGAAGTATAATAAAGATGCATTGTTTATGCATAGATTTGCGATGAAGGAAGAACTTGGTGAGTTGATCTTTGAAGTTTTATTTTTCGTGTATGTAAAGTCAATAAGAAACGATGAATTGGATGTTTTTTGTTGTTGGGATAGCTTGATACTATGGATAATACAATTAATTTTAATACTTATTATTTCTTGTTATGTACTATTTTGTACCTTTTTAGTATGATATCAGTATCTTAAAAACTGTATCATTTACTTAATTTGCAGCGAGTGTTTTTAATAAACCTATTTCTAATTCTTAAATTTGTTATTATGAATAAACTGACGAGGCTGAAAAGATGCAAAAGGTGCATCAGTACGTTAATGCTTATGTGTTGTTCGCTCTTAGTATGGGCGCAGAATACAGTAACGGGAACTGTATTGGATGAATCTAATTTGGAAGTAATTGGTGCGAATGTGAAAGAAAAAGGTACTGCTAACGGTGCCATCACCGACATGAATGGTGTTTTTCATTTAAAAGTGAGCAATCTTCAAAAAGCTGTTCTGCAAATCTCGTTCATGGGATATGAACCTCAAGAGGTCCCGTTGAACGGACGTAAACAACTAAAAATTATTCTAAAAGAAACAGCGAATGAACTTCAGGAAGTTACGGTTGTGGCCTATGGTACACAGAAGAAAGAGACTTTGACAGGGGCTATCTCTGCCGTAAGTAATGATGCGTTGGTGCGTTCGCCTAATGCTAGTGTAGCTAACACGTTGGCAGGCCAGATCACGGGACTCTCATCTGTACAAACCAGCGGCCAACCGGGGCAGGAAGATCCCAAAGTGTTTATTCGCGGTGTAGGGTCTTTGACAGAAAGTGCTTCTTCTCCTCTGATCCTGGTGGACGGTGTGGAACGTTCGTTTTATCAAATGGATCCGAATGAAATAGAAAGTGTGACAGTACTGAAAGACGCTTCTGCCACTGCTGTATTCGGTGTTCGAGGTGCAAATGGCGTAATTTTGGTAACTACACGCCGTGGTAAAGAGGGCAAAGCGAAAATCTCGGTGAATTCTTCGGTTGGTATTCAGATGCCTACTCGTATGCTCGAAATGGCAGACAGTTATACGTATGCAACTTTGAGAAATGAGATTATAACAAATGACAAGCCAAATGCTACCGAGAATGATTTGGTATTTGATAATTATGCAGTTGAACGATTCAGACTGAATGATGATCCCATTATGTATCCCAGTATCGACTGGAGAAGATATCTGCTGAATAAGACATCTGTGCAGACACAACACAACCTGAATATTTCCGGAGGAACAAAGGATATACGTTACTTCATATCTTTAGGTTTCTTATATCAGAATGGCCTGTTGAAACAGTTCGAAGGAGTGGGATATGATAATAATTATAAATACAAAAGGTATAATTATCGGGCCAATCTGGATTTTGATGCTACTAAGACTACCACGTTAAAGATTGGTATCGGTGGTATTGTAGGTAACCGGAATGAACCGATGATTAATGATGCGACTAATTCAATCTGGACATTGATTAATCAGACGACTCCGTTCAGCAGCCCGGGAGTAATTGACGGGAAGCTGATAGTTACCCCCGAAGAACGTTTTGATAATAAAATTAATTTGGGTAACAGTGCTTTGCCTAAATGTTACGGGACAGGCTATTCAACAGCTATTAATAATACAATGAATTTGGATCTTCTGTTGAACCAGAAATTGGACTTTATTACTAAAGGACTGTCAGCAGAGATAAAAGGCGCCTATAATACGAGTTATGGTTTTACTAAGAAACGTAAAGGACAGGTGGAGCAATTTATGCCTTTCTATCAGTCTTCTTTGGAGGACCCGTCGCTTGGTTATGACTCGCCGGATTTCAACAAGAATATTGTTTATAAGATCAAAGGAGAAAATAAGAGCTTGCAATATGACGAAACTTCCTCGAGGGCAAGAGACTGGTATCTGGAAGCAAGTCTGAGATATAACCGTAAGTTTGGTTCTCATAATGTCGGAGGATTGTTCTTATATAATCAGAGTAAAAAATACTATCCTGCTCAATGGGTGGGAGTACCGTCCGCTTACATCGGTTTTGTAGGACGTCTGACGTATGATTATAAATCCTGTTATATGGCAGAAGTCAACTTCGGTTATAATGGTTCCGAGAATTTTGCTCCGGGTAAGAGGTTCGGCGCATTTCCTGCCGGTTCTATCGGTTACATCCTGTCGGAGGAAGCATTTATGAAACAACAGAAAGTTGTTGATTATCTGAAATTCCGTGCTTCAGTTGGTCTGGTCGGAAATGATAACCTTGGAAATAACCGTTTCTTGTTCCTGCCGGATTCTTATGATGTGAATTTGAGCGGAGTAGACGCGTGGAATAACAATAAATACGGCTTCAATTTTGGTTATAACAGCAAAGCGTTAATCCAGGGTGCGTTGGAAAAACGTCTGGGTAATCCTAACGTGACTTGGGAAACTGCGCTGAAACAGAACTATGGATT
>ULWQ01003674.1_pt1 | contig 127565 bp, 151 predicted proteins | sample 1960491 | NCBI WGS metagenome assembly ULWQ01 (sample SAMEA4835816, study PRJEB28245) | human gut metagenome | biome: gut microbiome; material: fecal sample | place: Denmark | collected 2008
TCAAGGCTGATATCTTTGCAGAGGGTGACAAGATTGATGTTACTGCAAAGTCAAAGGGTAAGGGATACGCAGGCGGTATCAAGAGATTCGGTATGAAGTCTGGTCCTTCCGCTCATGGTTCTAAGTATCATCGTCATGCAGGTTCCAACGGTTCTGCAACTACACCAGGTAGAGTATTCAAGGGTAAGAAGATGCCTGGACATATGGGTAATGTAAGAGTTACAGTACAGAACCTTGAGATTGTTAAGATAGATGTAGAGAACAACGTAATTTTGGTGAAGGGTGCCGTACCTGGACCAAAGAAATCATTAGTAATGATTAAGGAAACAGTAAAGACTGGCAAATAAGCCGGGCTTTCAGGAAGGAGGATCATTAGATGGCAACAGTAGCAGTTTATAACATCGAAGGTAAAGAAGTAGATAAGCTTGAGCTTAACGACAACGTATTCGGTGTTGAGATAAATGAGCATTTAGTACATCTGGCAGTTGTAAGCCAGTTAGCAAACGGTCGTCAGGGTACACAGAGCGCAAAGACACGTTCTGAAGTATCTGGTGGCGGAAGAAAGCCTTGGAGACAGAAGGGAACAGGTCATGCAAGACAGGGTTCTACAAGATCTCCACAGTGGACAGGCGGTGGTGTTGTATTTGCACCAAAGCCAAGAGATTACTCTATGAAGATGAACAAGAGAGAGAAGCAGATCGCTATCAAGTCTGCACTCACATCAAAGGTTCAGGATTCTAAGCTTATCGTAGTTGATGAGTTCAAGCTTGATGAGATCAAGACATCTAAGTTTGCTCAGATCCTTGACAACTTAAAAGCACCTAAGGCTTTGGTTGTAACAAAGGATAAGGATGAGAAGGTTGTTCTTTCAGCTAGAAACATCCCAACAGTTAAGACAACTATGACAAACTCAATCAACGTATATGACATTCTTAAGTATGATTCACTCGTAATCACAAAGGATGCAGTAGCAGCAATCGAGGAGGTGTATGCATAATGGCAGATATCAAATATTATGACGTTATCCTTAAGCCGGTTCTTACAGAGAAGAGTATGAACGCTATGGCTGAGAAGAAGTACACTTTCCTTGTTCATCCAGAAGCTACCAAGGCTCAGGTTAAGGAAGCTGTAGAGAAGATGTTCGAGGGAGCAAAGGTTGCTAAGGTCAACACATTGAATCAGGATGGTAAGACTAAGAGACGTGGTATGACTTACGGCAAGACAGCAAAGACTAAGAAGGCAATCGTTCAGCTTACAGCTGAGAGCGCAGATATCGAATTGTTCGAAGGTCTTTAAGATTAAAAGCTATGTGCAATAAAAGCACGATAATAAATTGAGATTCGAAAGGAGAACTAAAATGGGAATTAAGACATATAACCCATATACACCTTCCAGAAGGAATATGACAGGTCTTGATTTCGTGGAGATCACAAAGAGCACTCCAGAGAAATCACTTCTTGCAAAGAAGGATAAGACTGCAGGACGTAACAATCAGGGTAAGATTACAGTAAGACATCACGGCGGCGGAAACAGACAGAAGTACAGAATGATCGACTTCAAGAGAAGAAAAGATGATATCCCTGCTAAGGTAGCTGCAATCGAGTACGATCCAAATAGAACAGCAAACATCGCACTGCTTCACTATGCAGACGGTGAGAAGGCATATATCATTGCTCCAGTTGGACTTAAGGTTGGCGACGAGCTTATGAATGGTGCAAATGCAGAAATCAAGATTGGTAACTGCTTACCACTTGAGAACATCCCAGTTGGTACTGAGATTCACAACATTGAGCTTTATCCTGGAAAGGGCGCACAGTTTGTACGTTCCGCAGGTAACTCCGCTCAGCTCATGGCAAAGGAAGGCAAGTATGCAACACTCAGACTTCCATCCGGCGAAATGAGAATGGTTCCTATCGTTTGCCGTGCAACAATCGGTCAGGTTGGTAATATCGAGCACGGACTTGTTAACATCGGTAAAGCAGGACGTAAGCGTCACATGGGTGTCCGCCCAACAGTACGTGGTTCTGTTATGAACCCGAACGATCACCCACATGGTGGTGGTGAAGGTAGAGCACCGATCGGTCGTTCTGGCCCATCTACTCCTTGGGGTAAGCCGGCACTGGGACTTAAGACCAGAAAGAAGAACAAGCAGTCTAACAAGTACATTGTAAGAACAAGAGACGGTAAGAACGTTAAGTAAGGAGGTAAGTTATGGCTCGTTCATTAAAGAAAGGACCATTTGCAGATGGTTATTTGTTAAAGAAGATAGACGCTATGAACGCTGACAACAAGAAGGACGTCATTAAGACATGGTCACGTCGTTCAACAATCTTCCCATCATTCGTTGGTCATACAATCGCTGTATATGATGGAAGAAAGCATGTGCCTGTATATGTAACTGAGGATATGGTTGGCCATAAGCTCGGTGAGTTCGTTGCAACAAGAACATACAGAGGACATGGCAAGGATGAGAAGAAGGGTAAGAAGAGATAAGTCGAAAGGAGGACACATTCATGGCAAAAGGACATAGATCCCAGATTAAGAGACTCAGAAATGAGAATAAGGATACAAGACCTAAGGCTACTGTTTCATACGCTAGAGTATCAGTAACAAAGGCATGTTTCGTATTAGATGCGATCAGAGGCAAGGATGTAACTTCAGCACTTGGTATTCTTGCTTACAACAATCGTTATGCATCAAAGGTAATTGAGAAGTTATTGAAGTCCGCTATTGCGAATGCAGAGAACAACAACGGTATGAAGGTAGAAGACCTTTACATCGCTGAGTGTTATGCAAACAAAGGACCAACAATGAAGAGAATTCAGCCGAGAGCACAGGGTAGAGCTTACAGAATCGAGAAGAGAACAAGCCACATCACTGTTGTGCTGGATGCAAGATAGGAGGTAAGCAATGGGACAGAAAGTTAATCCACATGGTTTAAGAGTCGGAATCATCAAGGATTGGGATTCAAAGTGGTATGCTGATACCAAGGACGGAGAATTCTCAGATAACCTTGTTGAGGACTATAAGATTCGTGAGTTTTTAAAGAAAGAGCTTTATTCAGCAAACATCTCTAAGATCGAGATCGAGAGAACAGCTGATAAGGTAAGAGTAAACTTATATACAGCTAAGCCTGGTGTAGTAATCGGAAAGGGCGGCGCTGGAATCAACGAGATCAAGGCTAAGCTTCAGAAGCTTACTTCTAAGAAGCTTTTCATCGACATCAAGGAGATTAAGAAGCCGGATCTTGATGCACAGTTAGTAGCAGAGAACATTGCACAGCAGCTTGAGAACCGTATCTCATTCAGACGTGCTATGAAGTCTTGCATGAGCAGAACAATGAAGATGGGCGCACTTGGTATCAAGGCTTGCTGTTCAGGACGTCTTGGCGGTGCAGATATGGCTAGAACAGAGTTCTATACAGAGGGTAAGATTCCTCTTCAGACTCTTCGTGCTAACATCGATTATGGTTTTGCTGAGGCAAACACAACTTATGGTAAAGTTGGTGTTAAGGTATGGGTTTACCACGGTGAAGTACTTCCTACTAAAGGAAACAAGGAAGGGAGCGATAAATAATGTTAATGCCTAAGAGAGTAAAGCGTCGTAAGCAGTTCAGAGGCACTATGGCTGGTAAGGCGCTTCGTGGAAATAAGATTACAAACGGTGAATATGGTATCGTAGCTCTTGAGCCTGCTTGGATCAAATCCAACCAGATCGAGGCTGCCCGTATCGCTATGACAAGATATGTAAAGCGTAATGGTAAAGTCTGGATCAAGATTTTCCCAGATAAGCCGGTAACAGCAAAGCCTGCTGAAACTCGTATGGGTTCTGGTAAGGGTGCTCTGGAGTACTGGGTAGCAGTTGTTAAGCCAGGCAGAGTTATGTTTGAGATCGCTGGTGTGCCAGAAGAGACAGCAAAGGAAGCCCTTCGTCTCGCTACACACAAGCTGCCTGTAAAGTGTAAGATCGTATCAAAAGCAGATTTAGACAAGGAGGTTAATGGCGGTGAAGCTTAAGGATTATAAGAACGAATTAAACGCAAAGTCTCTGGAAGAGTTGCAGAGCGAGTTAGTAGCTGCTAAGAAGGAATTATTCAACTTGAGATTCCAGAACGCCACTAACCAGCTTGAGAATACAAGCAGAATTAAGGTTGTTCGTAAGAACATTGCCAGAATTCAGACAGTGATCGCTCAGAAGGCGAACGCATAATTATCGTAAAAGGAGGAACATATTGTGGACAGAAATCTGAGAAAAACACGTGTAGGTTTAGTTACAAGTGATAAGATGGACAAGACAATCGTTGTGTCAATCGTTGATAATGTAAAGCATCCTCTTTACGGTAAGATTGTAAAGAGAACTTACAAGCTCAAGGCACATGATGAGAATAATGAGTGTAAAGTTGGCGATAGAGTAAGAGTAATGGAGACAAGACCTTTGTCAAAGGATAAGAGATGGAGACTTGTCGAGATTATCGAGAAGGCTAAGTAAGGAGGCGCAGACAAAATGGTACAGCAGGAAACAAGACTTAGAGTTGCTGATAACACAGGTGCTAAGGAAATCCTCTGCATTCGTGTATTAGGCGGTTCTACAAGAAGATATGCAAATATCGGTGATGTCATCGTTGCCTCAGTTAAAGACGCAACACCAGGCGGAGTTGTAAAAAAAGGTGATGTTGTGAAAGCCGTAGTTGTACGTTCTAAGAAGGGTGCTCGTCGTAAGGACGGTTCCTACATCAAGTTTGATGAGAACGCAGCAGTTATTATTAAGGATGACGGTAATCCAAGAGGAACACGTATTTTTGGACCTGTCGCTAGAGAATTGAGAGACAAGAAGTTCATGAAGATCGTGTCTCTTGCACCAGAAGTATTATAGGAGGTAGCGACGATGGCAACTATGAAGATTAAAAAAGACGATATGGTTCAGGTCATTGCCGGTAAGGATAAGGGCAAAGAAGGTAAGGTATTATCTGTTGATGCTAAGAACAACAAGGTTCTTGTTGAGGGCGTAAACATCGTTCACAAGCACAGCAAGCCAAGCATGCAGAACCAGCAGGGCGGAATCATTGATAAGGAAGCTCCTATCGACCTTTCAAACGTTATGTATCTCTACAAGGGTAAGCCAGTTCGCGTTGGCTTCCAGGGTGAGAAGAAGGATAAGGTCAGAGTAGCCAAGATCGATGGCAAGACAGAAGTTATCGATTAATATAGGGAAGGAGGCAGAAGATTTTGAGCAGACTTAAAGATTTATATAGCAACGAAATTAAAGATGCTATGGTTAAGAAGTTTGGATATAAGAATGTAATGCAGATTCCAAAGCTTGATAAGATCGTTATCAACATGGGCGTTGGAGAAGCAAAGGAAAACGCAAAGGTTTTAGATACTGCAATCAAGGATCTTGAGACAATCACAGGTCAGAAGGCAGTTGTAACACGTGCTAAGAAGTCCGTAGCGAACTTCAAGTTAAGAGAAGGTATGCCAATCGGATGTAAGGTAACACTTCGTGGTGAGAAGATGTATGAGTTTACAGACAGACTTGTAAACCTTGCACTTCCACGAGTACGTGACTTTAGAGGTGTAAATCCGGATGCTTTTGATGGTAGAGGTAACTACGCATTAGGTATCAAGGAGCAGCTTATTTTCCCTGAAATCGAGTACGATAAGGTTGATAAGGTAAGAGGTATGGATATCATCTTCGTTACCACGGCTGAGACAGATGAGGAAGCTCGTGAGTTATTGACTTTGTTCGGTATGCCATTTAAGAAGTAGGAGGAAATGAACTATGGCTAAAACATCTATGAAGGTTAAGCAGCAGCGTCCTCAGAAGTTTTCTACCAGAGAGTACACTCGTTGCAAGATTTGTGGTCGTCCACATTCAGTTTTGAGAAAATATGGAATTTGTAGAGTATGTTTCCGTGAGTTAGCATACAAGGGACAGATACCAGGCGTTAAGAAGTCAAGCTGGTAAGAGTGAAGAAGAATAAGGAGGAAACAAAGCTATGTCAATGAGCGATCCAATTGCAGATATGCTTACAAGAATCCGTAACGCAAATACTGCAAAACATGATACAGTAGATATACCTGCTTCTAAGATGAAGCTGGCGATTGCAGACATTCTCCTCAAGGAAGGTTATGTCAAGGCAGTTGACGTTGTTGAGGAAGGAAACTTCAAGACAATCAAGATTACACTTAAGTATGGTGCAAACAAGAACGAGAAGATCCTTACAGGTCTTAAGAGAATCTCTAAGCCTGGTCTTCGTGTATATGCATCAAAGGATGAGCTTCCAAAGGTACTCGGTGGCCTCGGTACAGCAATCATCTCTACAAATAAGGGTGTATTAACAGATAAGGAAGCTAGAAAAGAAAATGTTGGTGGAGAAGTACTGGCTTTCGTATGGTAAGTCGGGATTTTCCACAAGAGAATAATTAAGGAGGACAAGGCGAAATGTCACGAATCGGAAGAATGCCTATCGCTATTCCGGCAGGCGTAACTGTTGAGATAGCAGAAAATAATAAGGTGACTGTAAAGGGACCAAAGGGAACTCTTGAGAGAGTACTTCCAGCAGAGATGGAGATCAAGCAGGAAGGCGAAGAGATCCTCGTAAACAGACCAAACGACTTGAAGAAGATGCGTTCACTTCATGGTCTTACAAGAACTCTCATTCACAACATGGTAATCGGTGTAACTGAGGGTTATACAAAGGTTTTGGAAGTTAATGGTGTTGGTTACAGAGCAGCTAAGCAGGGTAACAAGCTGAACCTTGCACTTGGTTACTCACATCCAGTTGAGATGGTTGATCCAGATGGAATCACAACAACTGTTGATGGTAACAAGATCACTGTTAGCGGTATCGACAAGGAAAAGGTTGGCCAGTATGCTGCCGAAATCCGTGAGAAGAGAGCCCCAGAACCATATAAGGGCAAGGGTATCAAGTACGTTGATGAAGTTATCAGACGTAAAGTTGGTAAGACTGGTAAGAAATAATAAGGGAGTGAAAAGATATGATTAAAAAGGAATCAAGAAGTGCTATTCGTATTAAGAAGCATTTAAGAGTTCGTAACCGTTTTAGCGGCACTGCTGAAAGACCAAGACTTGCTGTATTCAGAAGTAATAATCATATGTACGCTCAGATTATTGACGATACAGTTGGTAACACTTTAGTGTCAGCTTCAACAGTTCAGAAGGACGTAAAGGATCAGTTAGAGAAGACAAATGATGTAGCAGCAGCTGCTTATCTTGGCAAGGTAATTGCACAGAAGGCACTTGACGCAGGCATCAAGGAAGTAGTCTTTGACAGAGGCGGTTTTATATATCAGGGTAAGATTCAGGCTTTAGCAGATGCTGCTAGAGAAGCTGGTCTTGAATTCTAATAGGGAGGAGAACAACACATGAAACGTGAAATTATCGATGCTTCTAATTTAGAATTGGAAGATAGCGTAGTAAACATTAAGCGTGTCACCAAGGTTGTAAAAGGTGGACGTAACATGAGATTTGCTGCTCTTGTAGTTGTCGGAGATAAGAACGGACACGTAGGTGCCGGCTTAGGTAAGGCAGCTGAGGTCCCTGAGGCAATCCGCAAGGCAAAAGAGGATGCAATCAAGAAACTTGTAAAAGTTGATATCAATGAGAATGGAAGTATTCCATATGATTATACAGGTAAGTTCGGCAGCGCAAGCGTTCTGCTGAAGTCTTCACCAGAAGGTACTGGTATCATCGCTGGTGGTCCTGCTCGTAAGGTATTGGAGCTTGCAGGATACAAGAACATCCGTACAAAGTCTCTCGGCTCTAACAACAAGCAGAATGTTGTTCTTGCTACAATCGAGGGTCTTAAGGCAATTAAGTCCCCAGAAGAGATTGCAAAACTCCGTGGTAAGTCTTTAGACGAGATTCTTAACTAAGGAGGTAATTTGAGATGGCAGATAAGGTAAAAGTAACATTAGTAAAGTCACCAATTGGTGCAATTCCTAAGCATAGAGCAACTGTGAAAGCACTTGGTCTTACAAAGATGCATAAGACTGTTGAACTTCCAAACAATGATGCTACAATGGGAATGGTACAGCAGGTTCGTCACTTAGTAAAAGTAGAAGAAGCTTAATTTTGTTAGAAGGAGGAACAGTCATGAATTTATCAAGTTTAAAGCCAGCTGAAGGCGCTGTATCAAGCGATAGCTTCAGAAGAGGCCGTGGACATGGTTCAGGAAATGGTAAGACTGCCGGTAAGGGCCACAAGGGTCAGAAGGCTCGTTCTGGAGCTCCAAGACCAGGCTTTGAAGGTGGACAGATGCCACTTTACAGAAGAATCCCTAAGAGAGGATTCACAAGCAGAAATCATAAGGAAATCGTTGCAATCAACCTTTCAGTTCTCGAGAGATTTGAAGATGGCGCAGAAGTATCTGTAGCTTCATTGATCGAGGCAGGTGTTGTAAAGAACCCTAGAGATGGTGTTAAGATTTTAGGAAATGGAGAGTTGACTAAAAAGCTTACTGTTAAGGCGAATGCATTCAGTAAGGCCGCTGCAGAGAAGATCGAAGCTCTTGGTGGAAAAGCAGAGGTGATTTAGTATGTTCAAAACCTTACGTGACGCTTTTAAGGTCAAAGAGATCCGTATGGGATTACTCTTTACATTCTTTGTCCTGATAGTCATCCGTTTTGGTTCGTTGATCCCGGTACCGGGACTGAATACAGTCGCAATCAAGGAATATTTGGAGAGCGCGCTCGGTGATGCAAACAGCTTCCTGAGCTCGTTCACCGGTGGTTCCTTCACACAGATGTCTATTTTTGCATTGAATGTAACACCATATATTACTTCTTCCATTATCATCCAGCTTCTTACTATTGCGATTCCAGCATTGGAGGAGATGCAGAAGGATGGTGAGGACGGAAGAAAGAAGATTACAGCTATCACAAGATATGTAACAATCTTTTTAGCAGTAATCGAGAGTCTCGGACTTGTCATTGGTTTCGACCGTGGACATTATATGACAGTAACCGGACCACTTGGATATCTGCTTGTTATCATTACATTGACAACAGGTAGTGCCTTTGTTATGTGGCTTGGTGAGCGTGTGACGGAAAAAGGTGTTGGCAACGGTATTTCTATTATCCTGTTGATAAACATCGTATCCAGAATGCCAAGTGATTTTTCGGACTTATATACAAAGTTCATGAAGGGTCAGGATATTGTAGATCAGGTAATCGCAGGTGCGATTATTCTGGCGGTTATACTTGTAACAACAATTTTGGTTGTTTTGTTACAGGGCGGAGTCAGAAAGATTCCGGTACAGCATGCACAGAAGGTACAGGGAAGAAGAATGATGGGCGGACAGCAGAGTCATATTCCTCTGAAGGTCAACACATCAAGCGTTATCCCGGTTATCTTCGCTTCTTCCATTCTTTCCGTACCAATGGTTGTTGTGAATTTGTTTAATATCAACACCAGCGGTGTATGGGCAAAGATTTTAAGAGGTATGAATTCGAATTACTGGTTTAACCCTGCATATCCATGGGCAAGTGTAGGTCTGATTATATACATCCTGTTGGTTGTATTCTTCGCATATTTCTATACATCGGTAACATTTAACCCGATGGAAGTAGCGAACAACTTAAAGAAGAGCGGTGGATTTATTCCAGGTATCCGTCCTGGTAAGCCGACACAGGATTACTTAAATAAAATACTGAATTACATCGTATTTATCGGTGCGGTTGGTCTGTTGATCGTTGCGGTCATCCCAATCTTCTTCAACGGAATGTTTGGTGCGGACGTATCGTTCGGCGGAACCTCACTCATCATTATCGTAGGTGTAGTTCTTGAGACGATTGATCAGATCGAGTCTAAGATGATTGTACGAAATTATTCAGGATTCTTGAATGATTAATGTCAATAAAAGGAAGCAGGAGTGTATCCTATGGGTACATTCCTATTCCTAGTTATAGGGAAATAAATTTTGCGGAAACAAAAAGCATAGAAAAGAAAAGTATGGAGGGACAATAATTTGAAGATTATTATGTTAGGCGCACCTGGTGCAGGTAAGGGAACGCAGGCAAAGATGTTAGCTGAGAAGTACGGAATTCCACACATTTCGACTGGAGATATCTTCCGTGCCAATATCAAGAACGGTACAGAGCTTGGCGCAAAGGCAAAGGAATACATGGACAAGGGATTACTTGTTCCAGATGAGCTGGTTGTAGACCTGATCATGGATCGTTTCAAGGCAGATGACTGCAAGAACGGTTACATCCTTGACGGATTCCCAAGAACCATTCCGCAGGCAGAGGCACTTGACGCTGCTCTTGCTGCAAATGGCGAGAAGATCGACTATGCAGTCAACGTGGAAGTCCCAGATGAAAACATTGTAAATAGAATGTCCGGCAGACGCGCATGTGTAGGATGTGGTGCAACCTATCATATCGTATACAACCCAACTAAGGTTGAGGGTAAGTGCGATACTTGTGGTGCAGACCTGATCCTTCGTGACGACGACAAGCCGGAGACAGTCCTGAACCGTTTGAAGGTTTACCATGAGCAGACACAGCCACTGATCGACTTCTATACAAAGAAGGGCGTCATCGCAGAGGTAGACGGAACAAAGGATATGAAGGACGTATTTGATGCGATTGTAGCTATTTTAGGTTAATATCTGTATCGGAGTTCAAAATGGCGATCATAATCAAAACAGAACATGAGATAGAGCTTATGCGTAAGGCGGGAGAGATTCTCGCCAAAACGCATGAGGAATTGAAGAAAATTATAAAACCGGGCATATCCACATATGAGATAGACAAGTGCGGTGAGGATTTTATCCGAAGCTGCGGATGCGAACCATCGTTCCTGAATTATCAGGGCTATCCGGCGTCCATCTGTGTCTCAGTCAATGATGAGGTTGTACACGGCATACCGTCTAAAGAACGGATTTTGCAGGAAGGCGATATCGTAAGCCTCGATGCCGGAGTTATATACAAAGGATATCACTCGGATGCTGCAAGAACGTATGGTGTCGGAACGATCGATTCCGAATCGGTGCAATTGATCGAGGTAACGAAGCAAAGCTTTTTTGAAGGGCTTGCACAGTGCCGGGCGGGCAATCATATAAATGATATATCCAAAGCGGTTTTTGGGTATGTTACGAAAAGAGGGTATTCTGCCGTCCGTGATCTGGTTGGACACGGCGTCGGCGCACATCTCCATGAGGAACCAAATGTGCCGAATTACCCGAAGCTGTTCAAAGGCCCGAAGTTAAAACCGGGGATGGTCATAGCGATTGAACCGATGATCAACATTGGAAGCTATCAGGTTGGCTGGCTGAATGATGACTGGACAGTCGTTACCATGGATGGCTCACGTTCCGCGCATTATGAAAATACAGTACTGATAACTGAGGGAGATCCAGAGATCTTATCACGTGCAGAGGGATTGGAATTATAATATAGATCAATAAATTAAGGAGGATATGATATGCCAAAGGCAGACGAAATCGAAATGGAAGGAACCGTATTGGAGAAGCTTCCAAACGCAATGTTTCAGGTAGAATTAGAGAATGGGTTGAAGGTACTTGCCCATATCAGTGGAAAGCTCAGAATGAATTACATTAAAATCCTTCCGGGCGACAAAGTAACCGTGGTTTTATCTCCATATGATCTTACAAAAGGAAGAATCACCTGGAGAGCAAAATAAATTTACATTTTCACTTGCATTTCGCTATGGAAAATGGTATCATAGGTTTTCGTAGCGGACTTTTTGGAAAGGAGAGTATTTTAATGAAGGTTAGAGCATCAGTTAAACCAATTTGCGATAAGTGCAAAGTCATTAAAAGAAAAGGCAGTATTCGTATAATCTGCGAAAATCCAAAGCACAAACAGCGTCAGGGTTAATTCATGTTCGCGTATGTCATAAATGCCATTTATGATAGAACATGGGTCATTGTTAGACATTAGGTCTTACAATCTGACAGGACAGTTGGAACAAGGTATGTAGGATGATAGCCCATCTATAACTATGCCTTGTATTTGTGCGTGTAATGGTATTCCACATTACATACCAACTTCGATTGACGCCACGCCGGTATTCGGGTGGACGACAACGGACATCAGCTCTTGGCTGGAGTTGATAAAAGCGGCTGGACACATAGCATGTGTCAAAAATTGTTTCATTAAGTTATTTTACGGAGGTATAACAAGAATGGCTCGTATTTCAGGTGTTGATTTACCAAGAGAAAAGCGAATCGAAATCGGACTTACCTATATCTATGGTATAGGAAGAACATCAGCTACAAGAATTCTGAAAGAAGCAAACGTAAATCCGGACACTAGAGTTCGTGATCTGACTGACGATGAGGTTAAGAGACTCAGCGAAGTTATCAACGAAACTCAGGTCGTAGAAGGTGATCTGCGTAGAGAAGTAGCTCTTAACATTAAGCGTTTACAGGAAATCGGTTGCTACCGTGGTATCCGTCACAGAAGAGGATTACCTGTTCGTGGACAGAAGACAAAGACAAATGCAAGAACTCGTAAGGGTCCTAAGAAAACAGTAGCAAATAAGAAGAAGTAATGGAGGTTCAGGTTAATGGCTAAGAAAGTTACTACTAAGAAAGTGGCTAAGAAGCGTGTTAGAAAGAATGTTGATCGTGGACAGGCTCATATTCAGTCATCTTTTAACAATACAATCGTTACATTGACAGATGCCGAAGGTAATGCATTATCTTGGGCAAGTGCAGGTGGACTTGGATTCAGAGGTTCCAGAAAGTCTACGCCATATGCTGCACAGATGGCAGCAGAGACAGCTACAAAGGCAGCTCTTCCTTATGGATTGAAGTCAGTAGATGTTATGGTTAAGGGACCAGGTTCAGGTAGAGAGGCAGCTATCCGTGCACTCGCAGCCTGCGGTTTGGAAGTATTAAGTATCAGAGACGTAACTCCAGTTCCACATAACGGATGTCGTCCACCAAAGAGAAGAAGAGTCTAATAATAAGGAGGTACATGATAATGGCAGTAGATAGAACACCTATTCTCAAGAGATGTAGATCCTTAGATATGGATCCAGTCGTTCTCGGTGTAAATAAGAAGTCAAGAAGAAAATTGACTAGAGCAAACAGAAAAGTAAGTGAGTACGGATTACAGCTTCGTGAGAAGCAGAAGGCTAAGTTTATTTATGGTATGCTTGAGAAGCCTTTCCGTAACTTGTATGTAAAGGCAGAGCGTATGCCAGGTCTTACAGGACCAAACCTTATGATCCTTCTTGAGTCCAGACTGGATAACGTAGTTTTCCGTATGGGATTTGCAAGAACAAGACGTGAGGCCAGACAGATCGTTGATCACAAGCATGTATTGGTTAATGGCAAGTGCGTAAATATTCCTTCATACAGAATCAGTGCTGGTGATAAGATTGAAATCAAAGAGAAGAGCAAGTCTCTTCAGGGATTTAAGAATATCGTAGAGGCAAACGCAGGCGTTGTTACTCCAGCTTGGATGGAGTCAGACGTTGAGACATTGACAGGAACTGTTAAGGAGCTTCCACTCAGAGAGCAGATTGACGTACCTGTAAACGATACACTTATCGTCGAGTTGTACTCTAAGTAATTCGCGTAAGTAAAGGGTTTGTAGCTAAGTAACACCAGTTATCCAGAAGGAGGGTCAGTAGTGTTTGAATTTGAAAAACCTAGAATTGAAATCGCAGAGATTTCAGACGATAACAAATATGGTAAGTTTGTAGTAGAGCCATTGGAAAGAGGCTATGGTATTACACTTGGTAATTCTCTTCGTAGAATTATGTTATCATCTCTTCCGGGAACTGCAGTTAGTCAGGTTAAGATTAAGGGCGTTCTGCATGAGTTCTCATCTCTTCCAGGTGTAAAGGAAGATGTGACAGAGATCGTGATGAATATCAAGGATCTCTGCATCAAGAACAATTCTACAACAAATGAGCCTAAGGTTGCATATATTGATGCTTCAGGTGATAAGGTTGTGACGGCTGGTGATATTCAGGTAGATGCAGATCTTGAGATTTTGAATCCGGATTTGGTAATCGCAAATTTGAGCGGTCCGGAAGCAAAGTTGGAGATGGAGCTTCTGATCACAAACGGCAGAGGTTACGTTGGATCTGACAAGAACAAAGGTCTTGATTCATCTATTGATGCAATCGCTGTTGATTCTATCTATACACCTGTGGAGCGTGTAAATCTGACAGTTCAGAACACACGTGTCGGACAGGTTACAGATTATGACAAGCTTACACTTGATGTATTTACAAATGGTACATTGGCACCAGATGAGGCAGTCAGCCTTGCAGCAAAGGTGCTCAGTGAGCATTTGAATCTCTTCATCGATCTTTCAGAGAATGCTAAGTCTGTTGACGTTATGGTAGAGAAGGAAGACGATCAGAAGGAAAAGGTACTTGAGATGAGTATCGACGAACTGGAACTTTCCGTTCGTTCTTATAACTGCTTGAAGAGAGCAGGTATTAATACAGTTGAAGAATTGACAAATAAGACTCCGGACGATATGATGAAGGTTCGTAACCTTGGTCGTAAGTCTCTCGATGAAGTTTATGCTAAATTAAAAGAACTTGGTTTGTCGCTTCGTACTGGTGATGAATAATATCCACTTAAGCCGAAGGATTAGTAAGCAAAGTGAAGACCCGAAAGGGTAAGGAGGAAAATTAAAATGGCAATGTATAGAAAACTTGGTAAAAAGTCTGATCAGAGAATCGCATTACTTCGTAATCAGGTAACACAGCTTCTCTATCATGGAAAGATTGAGACAACAGAGGCTAGAGCAAAGGAAGTTCGTAAGATCGCTGAGCACCTTATCACACTTGCTGTTAAGGAGAAGGATAACTTCGACGAGATCAAGGTAACAGCTAAGGTTGCTAAGAAGGATAAAGATGGCAAGCGTATCAAGGAAGTTGTAGATGGTAAGAAGGTTACACAGTACGACGAAGTTGAGAAGACAGTTAAGAAGGATCAGCCTTCCAGACTGCACGCTAGACGTCAGATGCTTAAGGTTCTCTACCCGGTAGTTGAGGTTCCTACAGATGCTGCAGGAAAGAAAGCTGCTACAAAGAAGGTAGACCTTACAGCTAAGCTCTTCGACGAGTATGCTGCAAAGTATGCTAGCCGCAAGGGTGGTTACACACGTATCGTTAAGATTGGCGAGCGTCGTGGTGACGGTGCTATGAAGGTTATTCTTGAGTTAGTTTAATCTATATAAAACCAGACGGGTTGTCGAAAGGCAGCCCGTTTATTTTTTCATGGAGAATAATTATGACGAGAAAAATCGGAATTGTGTGCTGTTCAGATGGATTCAATCGGGCATACGAAGGTGAGATTGAGGAATTGCATCGGATACTGGCAGACATGGGGATTGAGAGTGTGATCAGCCCATTTCTGTATGCGCGTGATGGTGTGGCGAGTGGAACGGCAGAAGAACGTGCGAAGGCAGTAATGGATTTTTACTTGGATGATACGATTGACGCAATCTGCGACATATCCGGTGGAGATATCGCGAATGGAATCCTGCCGTATCTGGATTATAGCGTGATTGCAAAGATGGATAAGCAGTTCTGGGGATACAGTGATCTGACGACGGTATTAAATGCAATTTACGCGAAGACCGGGCAGACAGGGGTGTTGTATCAGATAAGAAATGTGCTCTATAAGGAGCGCAAGCAGCAGATGACGGATGTGCGAGATGTCCTGTGTGAGGGTTGTGATGCGTTGTACCGGATCGATTATCATTATGTACAGGGGACGGAGATGCATGGAATCATTGTCGGAGGAAATATCCGTTGTTTCTTAAAGCTGTCTGGGACGGCGTATATGCCAGATCTGAATGGGAAGATTCTACTTCTGGAGAGTCGGTCCGGAACAGTAGCACGAATGGAAACCTATCTGAGCCAGTTGCAGCAGATTGGTGCATTTGAGCAGATCGCGGGTATCCTGCTTGGAACATTTACGGAGATGGAAGCAAAGCAGTGCATGCCGGATATTGTGCAACTTGTGAAGAAGTATGTGAGAAAAACAATGCCGATTGCGGTCACGAAGCAGATCGGACATGGGACAGATGCCAAAGGGATTGTAATAGGCGGAGAATTGTAATTTTTCGTCAAGCATTTTATGGAAATACGTTTGCCTTGCCGTGCATATGATGATATGATGACTTTAGTTATGAAAAGTTTGATATATGCGGGGTAAGGGTATGAAAAAATGGAGAAATAATTCAGACAATGCAGGTTTCACACTGGTTGAATTGATTATTGCAATTGCAATCATGGCGGTGCTCGCGGGTGCAATCGGTCTGACGGTTATTCGTTACATTAGGAAAGCCAGAGCATCAAATGCGATGGAGGAACTTCGGACGATTGTCTCGGCGGTTGAGACAGGCATGCTTTCCAGTTATGCGGAAGATCATGAGATGAATCTAGATAAGACATATACGGATGACGAAGGGAATGCACAGCGATGTGGTGTACTCACGAATTATATGATCAGCCGGGCACAGAATAAAAGTGCAAATGGCATTACCGATGCAAATGCGTTGGAGTATTATTTTGCACAAAAGGTGTTGGAAGAATTGAATGCGGAGAATGGAAGCGACTATCGTTTCCTGAATTTTACGGGCGACGAGGATGAGCCGCTTGGAATGAATTGTGATTCGTTCTACGGACAATTTGGTTGTCCGGGCGTGATTGTTGTGTATGGTGGGGAAGGAAAGGTGCTGTTTGCGCAGTATTATAACTCTGGTTGCCTGATTCAGTATGAGGCGGGCGAAGGCTATACCTATCTGGATGATACGACGGAATTCGTCGGAAGTACGACGATTCATTAGTGTGATTTGCTCGAATCTGCCGATACAGACGATGCAATAATTGATGAGAATATATGAATATAAAAGAAAAAGGATTGACTGTATAGATACAGCTAATCCTTTTTTATCTGTTATGTGAGATTGCATTGACTGTCAATCAGACCGGCATATGGAATACCTGACGTGGGTCTAAGGCTCCATAGATTTCGCGTCAACCATCTGGACAGCTCCGGCGAAGTTCCCCTGGAAATAGTTCGCGATTTCATCGGAATATCCATATACAATTCCCTTTCTGTAAGGGAATAACAGGTTCTGCAGTTGGGCGACTGCTTCATCAAGCGGCGCTTTCTTGGAGAAACCACCGGTTGTGATCTGGCCAAGTGAATAAGTTCCACCATCTCGTGCGAGCAGATATAAGGTATGAAATTTGCTTGTCGGAATAAAATTCATCGTCTGTTTAACTACATTTCCATAGATCCACATGATATCGCGAATCGGAATTACGCGCACCGTCTTCGCCTCATAGACGAGAATTGCTGTCGGTGTTGCAACGAAAGAGAACGCTTCCACGCCATATGGAATCTGCTGGTCAAGCATTGCAATCTCCTGTGGTGAAAGCAAATTCCATGATGCTTCAGCGGCTGCGTATTTTTTCTTGTTAAATGCAGTCTGCTTGATACCGCCCCAAGCGGTAATTCGTGCGTTAATGTTTGTAAAATTAGAAAAATCCATATGTACCCTCCCAATGTGTGTAAAATAAATGTCAGATATAACTGACAAATAGTCTGAAAATGCTATATTCCATACATTTCGTACAATAATAGCAGATTCATACAAATTATAACATAGAAAAGCTGAAAAATCATTTTTATTTAACGAAAAAATATTGTATGGATGTTTCCGTGTTAATATGTGAAAATTTCTTTATTCTTTTGAGAAAAAATTGCGACATACATAGAAAAAATGGTATAGTAATGGATATGTTATAAGATAGTTATTGCGAATATGAAAAACAATCAGGAATATAGGATATCATGATAAAAATCAGAGATCTCACATTTGAATATTTTGACCGGGATGACGAAGGAAATCTGACGGAGATGGTAAACGCCATCCGCGGAATCAATTTTGATGCAGGAGAAGGTGAATTTATCGTTGTGGCAGGGGTGAATGGAAGCGGAAAAAGCACATTTGCAAAGATCTTAAACCGCCTGTTGCTTCCGATTGAAGGTACGGTTCTCATCGGCGGACTCGATGCAATGCAGGAGGAAAATATCATTCCGATCCGGAAGATGGTTGGCATGGTGTTCCAAAATCCTGACGATCAGCTGATTGGTAGTGTAGTGGAAGAGGATGTCGCTTTTGGTGCGGAGAATATTAGCGTGCCGCACAAGGAACTGGTGAAGCGGGTGGAGGATGCACTTGCACAGGTAGGGCTTGCGGCATCCATGCGCATCGAAGAGCTATCCGGAGGTGGAAAACAGAAGGTTGCGATTGCAGGCGTGCTTGCAATGAAGCCGCGGTATATCGTGCTTGATGAGGCAACCAGTATGCTCGATCCAAAATCCAGGCGGGATGTGCTGCAGCTGATGAAAGAGCTGCAGAAGCAGGGAATCACGATTATTCTCATTACACATCTGATGGAGGAACTTCTGCTGGCAGATTGGATTTACGTGATGCATCAGGGAAGGCTTGCTATGAAGGGCAGCCGGGAAGCGCTTTTCTCGCAACCGGAGAGGCTGCGTGAGTTTGGATTGGACCTGCCGATGACCGTGCTGCTTGCACATGCTCTTGCGGAGCGTGGGTGCGTGCGGACGAAGGATTTATTTTCCGTGGAAGCGATTGCGGAACGCATATACAAGGAACATCCGTATGCATTTCTGAAGGAAAAGACAATGGAGCCTGCATCCGTGGATAAGAAAGCGAAAGTGTTGTCGCAGGCGATTGTATTTCAACATGTGAACCTATCATATGGAAAGAAATCGATTTTGAATGATGTATGTTGTTCTATCGAGAAGGGCAGCTATACGGCAATCATTGGACCTTCGGGGGCTGGAAAATCGACGCTTTTGCAGATGATTCCGGCGCTCATTTCACCGACGGATGGAAGCATTTATGTGGATGGAATGGAAGTGACGGATACTTCTGCGGATATTGCAGCATTGCGTAAGAAAATCGGGTTTATCTTCCAGTATCCGGAGCAGCAGTTATTTGCAAAAAATGTATACGAAGATGTAGTGTTTGGACCGCGGAATGTCGGTATCAGCGAAGTGGAAGCGGAGAAGCGGGCATATGAGGCGATTCAGTTTGTCGGACTGCCGCAGGATGTCTATGATTTGCCGATGGATAAGCTGTCGGGCGGACAGAAACGGCGTGTGGCATTAGCGGGCGTAATCGCGATGCAGCCGGATTATCTGATCCTAGATGAACCGTTGGCAGGGCTTGATCCGGTTGGAAAGAAAAAGATGCTGGAGATCCTGCGTGCATTACACCGGGATGCAGGGATTACAGTAGTTGTGGTCAGCCACGATGCGGATGCAGTTGTGGAGGACGCAGAGCAGGTGCTCTATCTGAAGGATGGAAGAATCGTGGAGCAGGGGGCGCCTGCGGATATATTCTACCGGTTATGGCTGCGGGAGATGGAACATGTGACGCGGGATGATCCCTCGGGGCTGACGGGCGGACAGACGTTAGAGAAAAACGCAGGACAGCCGGCTGCCGGTCAGACAGGGGACGAAAACGCAGGACAGTTGGTTTCCGGGCAGACAGGAGACAGAAGCACCCGGAAGTCAGCCGGAGAAGTACTCTCCGAAGCACTCTGTGAGCTTCCGGTCTGCATGCAGCTACTCATCCGCCTGCGTATGATGGGGCTTCCGGTATCGTGTAAGCATACACTGCCTGCGGAGACGGTGCAGGCAATCGCGGATGCGGTTGGAAGATGATTTCGTAATGTCTAAAAAGAGGTAGGAACATGATGAAGGACATCACATGGGGACAGTATCACAGCGTGGATTCGATGATCCACCGGCTGGATCCCCGTGTCAAAATTCGATTTACAATTGTATATATAATCCTGCTTTTGCTGGATCGGAACCTTCCGCTTTTTGTGTTTCTCACCACAGTATTTGCCGGTGTGTGGGTGTGCAGCCGGGTGCCGATGCGCAAGATGATACGCGGAACACGCGGGATATTTTTGTTTATACTGATCTGTAGTGCCTTAAATGCATTTACCGTGCATGGAACGACGCTGGTAAAGCTTGGTGTGCTTGCGATTACGAAGGAAGGTTTAATGAAAGCGGGATTCGTGTTCTGGCGGATGTTGCTTTTGATTCTGATGTCAAGCCTGCTGATGTATACAACGACACCGACGCGGCTCACGGATGGCATGGAGAAGTGTATGCATCTAAGTGGCGGCGTGGCAATGGGAATCACGATCGCGCTCCGGTTTGTGCCGATATTATTTGGAGAGTTAGACCGGATCATGAAAGCGCAGATGGCGCGTGGTGCGGACTTTAAGAAGGGCAATCCGGTCGTGCGCTTAAAGAAGCTGCGGACGGTGATATTGCCACTGTTCCAGAATGCGATTTTGCGTGCCGGACATCTAGGCGATGCGATGGATAGCCGTTGTTATACGGGCGGCATAGGACGGACGAAGCTGCATCCACTCGTGTATGAGAGACGCGATGTGGTTGCATATGTGTGCATGCTGGTGATGACGGTTGTGTCGATTATCTTAATTATAAGATTTTAGCTTTGCATAGGGATGATAAGTGTAATAAATAGAAAAATCACAAAGATGTAGATTGTTTATGATAGTAGTCAAGTGACTTTATATTTATAATAGAAGTAATGAGATGTTTTATGTGTCTGTATTTTGAATTGAAATAAGATATTAGAAAGAGAAAGGAGATTCGCTCCATGAAACGAATCAAATTAATCGTCGCCTATGACGGCACCAATTACTGCGGCTGGCAGATTCAGGATAATGGGATTACGATTGAGGAAGTGCTGAATCGCGAATTGTCGAAGCTGTTGCAGGAAGATATCAAGATCATTGGCGCAAGCCGGACGGATTCCGGTGTGCATGCGCTGGGAAATGTGGCGGTCTTTGATACGGAGACACGGATTCCGCCGGAGAAGATCAGCTTCGCGTTAAACCAGCGGTTGCCGGACGATATTCGGATTCAGGAATCGTGTCAGGTGGCGGACGATTTTCACCCGCGGTTCTGCGATACGATCAAGACATATGAGTATCGCATCTGGAATGACAAGTTCCCGAATCCGCTTGTGCGGCTTTACTCGAAATTTTGTTATTTCCATGTCGATGTAGCGAAGATGGAGCAGGCAGCGGCATATCTCGTCGGCGAACATGATTTCAAATCATTCTGTACGCCACGGACACAGGTGGAATCTACGGTGCGCACGGTCACAGAAATCTCCTTCCGGACAGAAGGCAAGATGATCATTATGACGATCCGCGGAACCGGGTTCTTATATAATATGGTGCGGATCATCATGGGTACATTGCTCAAATGCGGTATGAATATGTATCCGCCGGAGCATGTGAAGGAGATTCTCGATGCGAAGGACCGCGCGGCAGCAGGACCGAAAGCGGAAGCGTGTGGACTGCAGTTGGTTGGAATTGAGTATTTATAGGATGTGGCGTATATATTACATATGAAATATGTAGAATTTATTGCCGGATTTGAGATGATTTTATATGAAAATTAAGAATATTGTACAAAAATCCGCATTTCCGGTAAAAAGGCGTTGACACACGTGGGCACGTATAATATAATACCTAAATGTGACAAAAGACAGGTGAAGTGCGTCCCAATAGCCCCGGGACTTGCGGAATACTCTTTTGAAGCAATGTACAGTACGCATTCGGCACTGTGCGGACAGGCTGTTTCGGACATTTCGGCTTGAAGGCATGGGTATGATGCAGAACAATTCGAATAATTTTAAGGAGGAACACCACAATGAAGAGCTTTATGGCAAGCCCATCAAACATTGAAAGAAAGTGGTATGTAGTAGATGCTACAGGACATACATTAGGTCGTTTATCATCAGAGATCGCAAGCATTTTAAGAGGAAAGAACAAGCCGACATTTACACCACACATCGATACAGGTGACTATATCGTAGTTGTAAATGCTGATAAGATCAAAGTAACAGGTAAGAAGATGGATCAGAAGGTTTACTATCACCATTCTGATTATGTTGGCGGTATGAAAGAGCAGACTCTCAAAGAGAAGATGGCTAAGAAGCCGGAGGATGTTATCTACCTTGCAGTTAAGGGCATGCTTCCAAAGGGACCTCTCGGAAGACAGATGATCAAGAAGCTTTATGTTTACGCTGGACCAGAGCACAAGCAGCAGGCTCAGAAGCCAGAAGTATTAGAGATTAAGTATTAATAAGGGAGGAAACGTTCGTGGCTAAGAATAGTAATAGATTTTACGGAACAGGTAGAAGAAAAAGCAGTATCGCAAGAGTTTACCTTGTACCAGGAACTGGTAAGGTAACTATTAATAAGAAAGACATGGATGAGTATTTCGGTCTTGATACATTGAAGCTCATCGTTAAGCAGCCTTTTGCAGCAACAGGCACAGAAGGAAAGTTTGATGTACTTGTAAATGTTAAGGGTGGCGGATTTACAGGTCAGGCTGGTGCTATCAGACATGGTATCTCCAGAGCACTTCTTGAGGCAGACGCTGAGTACAGACCAGCTCTTAAGAAGGCAGGATATCTTACAAGAGATCCTCGTATGAAGGAAAGAAAGAAGTACGGCTTGAAAGCAGCTCGTCGTGCACCACAGTTCTCAAAGAGATAATTTTCTCGAAACGAGAATATCAAGAAAAGCCCGATTTACAAGGGTTACAGAAGTTGTGGAATGTTGCAAAATGGGTTGGAAATTACATCGTATGCAACACATATGCAACAGGAATGCAACAAATATATCAATGATATGTATAGGACATTTTCAGAGAAATCTGGGAATGTCCTTTTGTGTGTTTCTACAAGCGGTGCATGGAATATAAAGTTGCCAAAGAAACTGAGCGTTTGGAAGAATTGCAAAGGGAAGTTGTGGATACAGATAATGAATTATTTGCATCAAAACTTGCTTACCGTCAGGTGCAGCGTGAGAACGAAGATGAGCTTAGAGAAATTAAACAAGAGATTTCTGAAAAGCAAAGTGAAAATCTGAAACTGGATTATGCGATTTCTTATAAGAGGGAAAAGCTAGAAGAATACGAGGATGAGATATCCAAGTGGGAACAGTTTAAGAATACACTGACAATGCTTAAAGAGTATATTTCAGCATATCTATCGCCGCTAATAGAAGAATTTGCAAATTGTGTAGAGCATAAGAATGATATTGAAGCCGGAAACAGTTTCAGAGGTATGCTAAATGCGTTGGGACAGTTCCTAAGAGCATTTAAGGAGTTGATTATTGATGGCGTGTGTTGGTTTCCAAGACTTATGCGATGGAAAACGAGTAGAGGAGAGGTTGCACCGGTATTCTCGGATTACAGGAATGAAGGTTATGACTATCGACTGAAAGCTTATATGAATGTTGTTACGAAGGAAAAGTACAGCATTGAAAGTATTCAGGGGGAGATTAAACCGGAAAATCGTATCGGTACGCTGGAACAGTTGGAGCAAGGGATTGTGGCAGCGGAAGAGATGGTACGAGAGATGGAGAGAACGAGGATAAGGTGATAAAAGATGATTTGGGAGCACATATTTGTGTTCCCAAGTTAAACAAAGTTCATAAAAATGTAAGTACTTTATTGTGGAGAAATCCTACAAAATATGATAAAATTATTTTGGGATTTTTTATTCATTTGAGTAGAATGACATAGAAAATAAGGAAAGACATTAAGATGGCAATTAACGAGTTATTAGATAAGCATAATATAAAATATGAAAAAATAAAAGCAGAAAAGGGTATTAGTTTGTTTAGAGTGGGAAATATCAATGTTTTCTTCTGGATTAATGAAGGCAATGCCTTCAAAATGAAACAAAGTTGGTTTGAACTTCTATAGAAGAACTGCGAGAGATATGCGTTGTTTCTCTATGATAAAAAGGGTAAACAGTATTATTACATCAAATTTTTGAATAAAAATAATTGGCTTAGTGGCAGTTTTAGTAACTGTGATAAGTCGGAGTTGTTCTTGGGAAAACAAGTATTAAATAGTCCGAGCACAATTGGAAATATACTTGCAGATTTAAAGAAGTGCGGTGTATAAAATATATTTATTGTGAGTTGCATATATTATTAAGTACTGAATATTGGACAGGTATTTATATAAAATAAGAGCATGAGAATTTACTACGGAAAACAGATTTGAAGGTGGAATTATTATGAATAAAATCGCTGAATTTAGAATATTGGACTTGTTTTGTGGTGCTGGCGGTTTTTCTTATGGAATGCATAGAAATGAGCATTTTAAGACTGCAGTTGCACTAGATTTTAATGCAAAAGCAGCAGATACATTTAAAAAGAATATGCCGGAAGCAATAGTTGTTACAGGTGATATAACAGATGAAATAATCAAGAAGGATATAATTGAAAAGTCAAAGGCAGCAAAGGTAAATATGATAATAGGAGGACCACCGTGTCAAGGCTTTTCAATGAAGGGAAAAAAGCTTGGATTGGATGATCCGAGAAATTTTCTTTTCAAAGAATACTTGCATATAGTTGAAGCGGTTCAACCAGAAGTGTTTGTAATTGAAAATGTTAAAAGCTTATTGTCAACGGCTGGTGGTTGGTTTAAAGATGAAATTTTGGCTTACATAGAGAGGTTAGGCTATAATGTTTCGTATGGAATCTTGAATGCGAAAAGATTTGGAGTTCCACAGGCGAGAGAAAGAGCAATTTTTATTTGTTCTAAGAGTAAAAAAATTCCTTTGCCAGTTGGAACTGATGATATTGTTACTGTTAGGGATGCAATTTCGGATTTGGCGTATCTTGCTTCGGCAGAAGGTGACTTTGAACTTGATTACGTTACAGTGGCACAGACGGATTATCAACGAATGATGCGAATGAATAGTAAAAAGTTGTATAACCACAAAGCATCGGCACATTCGGACATTGCGTTACAAAAACTTGCTATGATACCACCTGAAAAGGGTAAAGAATATCTGCCAGAAGAAATGTGGGGGAAGCAAAAGTTCAATACTACTTGGGGACGACTGGTCTGGGATGCAGTATCACCAACAATAGATACCAGATTTGATACACCTTCCAATGGAACTAATTCTCATCCGGAATTAAATAGAGCAATAACCCCGAGAGAAGCTGCTAGAATACAGAGTTTTGATGACAAATTTGTTTTTTATGGAAGTAAATTTTATATTAGAAGTCAAATTGGTAATGCGGTACCACCGTTGATGGCAGAGGCAATAGCAAATGAAATATGGGAGAATTATTATGAAGAAGAATAATTTATTTTCAGAAAATAGCTTATCATATGAGAATTCTTTGGATGAAGAATATAAGAAGAATAATGGCATATTCTATACTGATTTAGAGTTGGCAAATGCTGTTATAAATTTTCTTAATATTCCAAAGACTGCATCAATTATAGATCCGAGTTGTGGAACCGGCAGTTTTTTACATTGCTTGGAACAAAAAGGATACACAGATATCACAGGTTGTGATTTTGATTTAAAAACAGTTAGAAAATGTAAGGAATTAACTGGATTGGAACACATTTACCGTATGGATACGTTGGGTAAATGTGGACAGGAAGTTTTGAAGAAGGTTAAGAAAAAAGCGTTTGATTTTGTAATAGGGAATCCACCGTATGCACCTTTGGGTAATGGGGTTGATATCGCTACAACACCGGAATTTATGAAAATTGTTAAAGATTCAGGAAGCAATTTGTTTGTTGCTGCTATATACAGAGCTTTTGAAATTGCCAAGGAAGATGGGTATATTTCGTTTATAATTCCTAAAAACTTGTTACATATATCATCATATAAAACACTTAGAGAAAAACTTCTTCAAGAAAAGAGGCTAGTATCTGTTATAGAGCTTGGAATTCATTTTAAAACTGTTCGAGGAGAACAGATTGTTTTGACTTTCCAAAATCATTATGAAGAAAATAATAAAATTAAGTTTTACCAGTATAATAAGGGAAAGATTGACTTTATGTCAGAAGTGGAACAGGATTACTACACAAATGAAATAATTGTATTTACTGATAACGAGGAAGTGCCTATCTATGATAAATTAAAGGGTTCTTATGAACAGCTGGGTGAAGTATGTGCAGAAAATATTCGCAGAGGACGTGATAAATCAAAAGATGCGATAAGGGGAAAACAGATTCGTAAGTTTGGCTTTAAAGATTTGGAAGTTCCTGAAGAAGGAAATCAAATTTTTATTCAGAATATATTTAGTGCAGAAGCAGGAATTACTGCCAGCTTTGGTGGCAACTTGAAACCTTCAGAAACTGTAACGACAGTGAAACTTGAGAATACGAAAATGTGTAAATACATTTTGGGATTGCTGCATTCACGAGTATGTAACTATTTCCTTATTCGTTTTGGCTTTAATAATTCACGATTGACGATTCATACAGATGCAAAGTATCTGAATGATATACCAATTGTTGTTGATGATGAAGCGTTTGAGAAGGTTGTAGATATTGTCAACAAGATGGAAGAAGTGGAATATATGGATGCGGAATGGTTTAAGCTGAATGAAGAACTAAACGATATTGTTTACGATATATATCAGCTTACTGTAAACGATAAAGACCATATTGAGAAAGAAATGAAAAAAATTAGTGCTAGCAAATGGTATGGAGAAAATCGTCACTATGCATAAGTAATAATAACGGTATTTGGGAAAGAGGTGTTTTTATTGAGTAAGATTGAGTGGCCGTCAGATTCGGATAAGTTTGAGGCAATAGGATATTTAGCCAAGCCAGGTGTGATTGACACGATAGAGGCTACTGTGCCGGCAGATAAACTCAAAAAATTTAAGGATGAATATCATAATAAATATTCAATAGAATTTCCTTATGTAACCAAAGCAGGAAGTAAGTTTGGATATCAGTTTCGTATTTATTTGAGTGATACAGAAGGATGTCCGGATTTCTTAGCATCACAGTTAGACGAAAAATATAAGAATCGTATTAATGATACCAGCTTTATTGCAGAATTGGTTAATGAGTATGGCTTTAGATTTACTAAGAAACCGCAGAATGAGGAACAGATACGCAATTTGGTTAGAGCAAAGGGTACTAATCAAATTAGAAGTTTTGAAAAAGGGTTCAGAGTTTATTCGGACTTCCTATATGCTCTTTCTGGTAAAATAAATGAGGGTGATTTGCCACAACCAAGCATTGTGAAACCTAAAGTAGCTGCTAAGGCAAAAGGGAGAAGATCGAAGAATAGTGGTGAAATGAAGAGTTCATTTACAAGAGAACAACTTTTTAAACTAGGATGGCTTGGAGAAACATATATTTATAAAATGCTTGTTATTAAGGATGAATCATTACTTCGGATGTTGGGTATCAACTCTTTGGATGGCTATAAAATAGAGTGGTTTAATGAGGGTGTACAAATCGGAGAAGAATGGGAAGATAAATCGGTCGGACAAGGTTGTGACATTGTTGTTTCGTGGGATGATAAGGATTTATATATTGAAGTGAAGGCAAGTAAAAGAAAAAATGGATTATTTACTATGACCTCAAATGAGATGCAGAAAATGAGAGACGAAGCAGGAACGTATTATTTGATAAAGATAGATTATCTTGAAAGAATACTGAAAGGCAAAAGTCCTGAAGTAATGGTGTTTGATTCACCATATGATACATTTTTTAAACCGGAAAAGATGAAGGAAGCTACATTTAAGGTAGAAGGTGATACGAATGAATAATGAAATGGCGTACTTATTAGGAATGATAACTGGTAACGGTGAAGTACAACGTGGAGCTACTGAAACAACGATTGTTGTTGAAATACCACATAAAAAGTTGGAAACAGAGTTTCAAAAGGATGTAGGTATATATGTAAAAGCTAGTGTGACAGATATTAGAGAAATCCTGGAGCCTTTATTGGGAACTGGCTTGACTTTCACTCAAAATGCAAATGTGTCATATGTTTCATTTAGAAAGTCGAATGAAGATTATCTCATGCGTGAAATATTGAGATATATTGGTGCGGCAACATCACATGATAATGTCCGTATTTCTCCTGAAGTGTATGATTTTACACTAGATGAAAGAAAACAGTTTATAAAAGGTTTTGCGGATGTTACGGGGTATATCAGAAGAAGTAACTATGCATATATGGAACCTCAGTATAGGGTATATTTTGAAATACCTCAAAACTGGGAATTGGTTGTTGATTTTTGCAATTTGTTAAAGAGCGTGGATATTCCGGTTCAGAATATTGATTGGGGACATCCGAATATGAGAGATGGTAATCTCAAGAAGTATAATGAAGGAAAGCCAGATTTCTGGAAAAAGGAGCATCAGGTTAAAGTATGGGCACTTGAATATAATCCAATTGGATTTGCTGTATTACATAAACAAGAAGCCTTGGATTATTTTGCAAATGAACATAAAATATTTATTGAAGGACAAGGTAAATCACCTTCAGATGTGACTCATAGATATTATTGGGAAATTGTTAATAAAAAGAAGGAAAAACCGATACATCCAGGAGAAGATGATGAAGTAATTCCAGAAGAAATAAGAGGCAATCATTATGATTCGTGGAAAGAGATTGCAAAGGATTTAGGATATAAAGAGGATTAGAATGTTAGAAGAAGAATTATACGAGCCGATGAGAGCATGGCTGGAACAATACCTGAAGGATAAATATAAAGGGCATGAAATTATTGTTGTAGATACGCATAGTGAGAGATTGGACAGAGCATTAGCCAAATATGATATTGTTAATGAGATGGCGAACGGTGTGGATATACAGATAGATGTTCTTGGAATTGCAAGAAAGCAGGGAAAGGCAAAGTTATTCTTTATCGAAGCAAAGAAAACAAAGTTGACATTGCGTGATTTGGGGCAGTTATGGTCTTACTGTAAGCTTGTAGATCCAGAGGAAGCCTTTCTTTTGACATCAGCAGATTTGGGAAGTTTGCGCAAGCTGTTGGTGTCATTCAAAAGAGAAGACTTGCTGGATTTTGGAGATGGTAAAAGAATTAAGAAGATGCAAGTTGGTAAATGGGATGTGACGAAGAATACTCCAGAATGGAGTTCGTTGATTCCGAAGATGTAGAAGGAGGAAAAGGTATGGGAATTTTAGGTTCTAGAGCATTAGATATTAATGTTAGTGAAGAAGATTTTTGTATGATATTAGGATATTTAGCCGCACCTGGAAGAGTGGGTTTTATTGAAGCACAAATTCCTGAGGACAGGGTGTGGGAATTTGAAAATTGTTACCCAGATCAAGAGTATTATCCAATTACACAAGGGAAAACTAGTGGTGGAAATACTATGAAGCAAGGATGTCAGTTCAGGATTTATTTTAACAACATAAGAAATTGTCCGGCAGTGTTGTTGCCTTATATTGGTGAAGGTAATTTGGCATATTGTAAACGTATAAATAAAGGACGATTTATTGAAAAGATTGTAGAACATTATGGCTTTCAGTTTGGGCACTATCAGGATGCTATGCAGATTAGACGTCGAGTGCATGCTAGATATCCTAAATATATAGATAGTTTTGACTATGGATATAATTTGTAAAACATGAGGATTATACTTAGAGAATATTTATTGTATGTGATTTGAGGTGTTTACAATGAATGAAGGCGGAATTATATCACAGTATGGATTTCTTTTTCAAAGGAAAGTATTTGTTTTATATGTATTAGAAAATATGAATGTTAAGCAAAGATTTTGTTTTGAAGGAAAAGATGATGTTGAAATAACGGCAGATGAAAAAATATATGAGTTGGATTCATCGGCAAGTAATTGTGTACAGGTAAAAAGTGGTGTAGTTGATCAAAATTGCTTTTCTAAAGTAATAGGAAATTGGCTGCTTATAGATAATGTTAAACCAGAACTTTATACACTTTTTGTTGAGAACGAACTGAAAATTGATTTGTCGGTAGAAAATGTGATAAACGAAATAGTGTCGTTTGTTGAAAAAGGAAAAAGTAAGAAAAAAACATCTATAGCACGAAAGGTTTACGAGCAATATAAAGATGATTTTGATAATTGTGATGCACAAAAACTGAAAGATGATATAAAAAATATAATTGATAAACTTAAAATCGATAAGTGTTCAATCGATGAATTAGATTTAAGGCTTGAAACGATTTTTTTTGAAAAGTACTGCACGGATATCGTTGAGTACAGTATTGCTAAAAGAAAAAGATTGGAGAAATTTATTCAGGATATAAATCGGCAAATAGATGAATCTATAAAACAAAAGAAAACATATTCATTAGTGTTTCCGGAACTTATGAAGTTGATTGTCACGGTGAGTGAAGAAATAAGCGACAAATCTTATACAGTGGACATAAAATTATTAAAACCCGTTTTTTCAGAAAAGGCAAAAAAGATTGTTGATGAAAGGAAGAAGAGAGAAGTAAAGCAATTATTTTTAGTTGATTCACAGGAAGAGTTTGTATTAAGAGGAATTGTTAATGAGCTATTTTATAAAGATTTTCGAGATGTGTTTGCGGAACAAAAAGAGATGGACATATCAAATTTAGAGGAGTTTGCTAAGGAAAACTATGATATTGCAAAAGACGAACTTGGAGTGAATTGTACACCAAAAGATTTGTATAATCGTACAACATCAATGGCGATAGATAGTGAGATTATTCCTAGAGGTCCAATGTACAAAAATGGATGTTACATATATTTGACAGGTGACAAGATAGATAAAGATTTGCAGATAGATTGGGGTGAAGAAAGTGAGACTGAATGAAATAATTAAAGAAGCAGAATATGCAGATATAATTTTGTCACTTTTGGTGGAACCTTATCAAATAAATTCTGTTACCAAAATGATTTTTTTCGCTTTTTGTATAAGATACGAGGACAATTTTGCTTCCTATAGAAGCAGAACGAAAGATTTTGTGGATGTTTTTTTTGAAAATATATCACTAAAGCTGGCAACAAATTATAAGGATATAGAAAAGATTTTAAGTGTTTTAAGGATGTTTGTTAAATCGGGGAGAATATCCATTGTAGGGGATAGCATAGAAGTCATAGGTGAGGTGAAGCATAGTACGGAAAATAGCTTTATGAAAATGTGCAGTGGGAAAACCCCTAATCCAATAATAGAGATTAATAAACTAGATGCGACAGCAGTAATAGAGGAGGTGATTCGGTATGTTTAAAGTCGATTTAATTAGATTTAATCATGCTGATGAGTTTCAAGAATACAAATTTTCTGAACATAGTTTTGTTTATGGAAAGAATACTAGAGGAAAAACAGCGCTGACAATGGCTATTGATTATATTTTGGGTAGTAGTGATAAGTTGACATATCAAGGATTGGACAATATTGATAGTATTGAAGCATTGCTCAAAAATGAGATGACAAGTTTGTGGATAAAAAGAACAGTTAAAGAGGGAGAATACTTTTATAGAAGAACTGAGGAAAGTGATTATTCAGAGGTAAGTGCAGATACATATAAAGATAATATTTGTTCGATTTTGACACAACTTCAAAATAATAGATATTTAGAAATCTATAATAAAGTATTTGATGAACATCCTTCATTTAGGTCTTTTAATTTCTTAAATTATATAGAAGAAAAAGGACTTGGAGATTTAAGTACTGTGTTTACCAAGGCAAAAGAGTTAAAACATAATATTAGAATTAGAAATATTATGAACTTTTTCTTTAATTTTGAGAATATTGAACAAATTTATGAGAAAGAACTTTTGCTTGATGCAAAAAGTAAAGAATTGGAAAAGTTATCTTTAAGTTATCAGGAATATAGTAGAAGTAAGGTGCAACAACAGAAAATTTTTAAGGAGTTACAGCTTGATTATACTGGAAAATATAGTACCGATTATAAAACATTTTGCGATTTTAGAAGTTCATATGTAAGAAAGGCAAAAGCAAATTCGAAAGATTTGGTATATTTATCTCAATCTTCATTTTCACTTGCGGAAGAAATGAAAATATATAATTTTATGAAAAACCAATCTAGTAACATGGTAGACCGGAAAGAGAGAATAAAGCGACTACTTTCGATTATGACTGAGATTGTAGGCGATGAGCCTGATTATGAAGAGTATACAAGGTTTATCAAGGATACGATAGAAACTCTTGACGAAGAGAATGTTATTTTATCATTAACTGATTATAGTAAGGCGATAAAGGATATTGAGAAGGAAAAGAAAAAACTGGATTACCAAATTGAACTTCTAAAAGCATCATCAGAAAAACTTTCTTATGAAGATGCTATGAAAAAAGTTGGTTTGTTGGAGCACTTATTTGTTGTTTTGCAAGAAGAAGTAGATTTTGTAAAATATCATGATTTATCTCAAGAGGTAGAAGGTTTAAAGAAGGAAATAAAGGAATTGAAGTCATCATTTAATCAAAAAAAGATTAATGACTTTAATAAGAGATTAACTGAGATTTACCTTGAAAGTGGATTAGAGATACAGCATTTGCAAGATGACATTCGAGAAGAAGGATTTGCATTAGAATTTGATCCGTTTAGATTATGTCTATCGGCAAAGCATAAAAAGGGCGATAATATTGTTAACTATATGCCAGGAAGTATGGCACGTCAGACACATATTCAAATGTTAGTGTATCTTACAATGTTTGAATATTTAAACAAGAATTTTAGTGGTTTTATCTACATGCCGTTATTGGTTATTGACTCAGCAAATCAACCTATGGGAGTTGATAGTTTTGAAAAGGTTTATCCTGTCTTAATTGAAATGGCAGAAAAGGTTGGAATACAAACAATATTTTTGTCTAAAGATATGATTGGCGGAATTAAGGACGCTGATTTAATAGATATATCGGATGGACTAAATAAGTTTCATAAAGCATGAACAAATTAAGATATTAGTACAATGGGATCAGGTATCATTGATACTTAAAACTTGTTATACTCAAATAAAATAATAATTCCAACAAAAAATGCAGTGTTTTGACATGAAATAGAGTCAAAAAAACTGGAGTAATTCACTAGATTTGGTAGTTTGAATAGTTGTGATGGAACGTAATGAGTAGTCTACCGTAAGATTCAGGTATGTAACATTGCCTATGTTTAAAGGAGAGATATATAGAATGGAAGAGTATTTAAAACAATATCAGAATATAAATAAACAATTTGGAAAAATAATCGGGGAATCTTTACAAGGTGCGAACTTACGTATACATGCAAAAGCTGCATCGTTTATTGAAGATTACGAAGCTTGGATAAAGTTAAATGATGGTGCATATGAAACATGTGTATATAAAGAAGCTTTATCACAATACAAAGCTATGCTATTATTTTGGAATATGGGATTGTATAAGTATTCATTTATGGCTTTGAGAGGATATTTTGAATTAACACTTTTTGGAATTCAATTATCGGCAAGTGAGTTAAATTACAGATTGTGGAAACAGTCAGAAATGGATTTGTATTGGTCCCAGCTTGTCGATCCTGACAATGGGATATTTAGTGCTAAATTTGTAAAAGCGTTTCAACCAAGCTTTATAGAGAATGCTAAGTCCATGCTCGTTATAGCAAAAAATGTTTATAGAGAATGTTCTGAATTTATTCATAGTAATTATAGTACAGTCGATTTTTTGCCGGAGGCAACAAGATTTTCACAAGATGTGTTTGATTGTATTGCAAGTAAGGTGGAGACAATAAACCAGGTGATTTCATTTATGTTTACTGTTAGGTATTTAGAAAAATTGATTTGTGAGAATAAATTAGAAGAATATGAAAATTGCATAATGGATAATATTGGATTTATTCCATGTATAAGTGAAGTATATAAATAAGGAGAAATGTGCAAATGAGTGACTTTATTATAAGAACAGAAGAATTAAGCGATGAACAAATTAAAGAGCTGTATGTGCCGACACAAAATGATAAAAAAATATTAGAACAGTTAAAATCGCAGTCGCCGGTTTTGCTTGTTGGTAGTAGAGGGGTTGGAAAATCCTTTCTATCTAAAATTTCGCAGATAAACCTAATGGAAAATTTTGAGAAAGAAAAAATTTTCCCGGTATTTATAACTTTTAGAAGTGTTTCTTTAATACAATCAGGTAATAGTAAACAGTTTGAATTGTGGATGTTAAATAGAATATGTACTTGCATAATCAGAGAATTAAAGAAAGCTGGAATGATAAACGGTACAAAGTGGAAATTTGGAAATATCTCCGGAGAAGAAACGAGAAATTGCAAGAGCTTAGAAACTTTAATTAACATAAATGAAAAATTTGAGAATACATGGAAACATCCTGGAGAAATAATAGAAACAAGTAATATTCCGACCATAGATGAATTTATGGATATTGTTGAGGACATGTGTATAGATTTGAAAATAAAAAGAATTGTATGCTTTATAGATGAAGCAGCACATATTTTTATTCCTGAACAACAGAGACAGTTTTTTACCCTTTTTAGAGAAATTCGTTCTCCGTACATAAAGTGTAATGCATCTATATATCCAGGTGTGACATGTTTTGGAGATAGATTTGAGCCTATGCATGATGCTGTAGTTATTAATATGTGTAGAGATATAAAAGAAGATTCATATGTTGAGAATATGAAAGAAATGGTAACAAGGCAGGTAAAAGATAGTGATTTACTAAAAGCGATGATGATTAATGGTCAAAATTTTTCAATATTAGCATATGCAGCAGGGGGCAATCCTAGACTTTTACTAAGAAGCATTGAAAAAATAAGAAGTTTTAATAGCAATACGATCAATAGTGTGTTTCGAGAGTTTTACAGAGAAGAAATTTGGATGGAACAATCGGGGCTTGCTGAAAAATATCCAGGAAACTCAATATTTATTGATTGGGGAAGAAAATTTGTAGAGGAGATAGTTATTCCGGAATTAAAAGACAAGAATGATAGGTTTTTGTCTACAAATAAAAGCACAACGGCATATTTTTGGATACATAGAAATAGTCCTCAAGCAGTAAAAGAAGCATTAAGAATACTGGAATATACGGGTGTTATTAAGCAACAAGCTTTAGGTATAAAAGCAACAAATGCGGAAATTGGAACCAGATATGAAGTTAATATAGGCTGCTTGCTTGCGTTTGAAGCAAATCCGCAGCAAAAGGCTATGGATATTATTAATAATTTATCTTTGGGGCGAATGAGCGAATATGGTGCTAATAGTAAAGCATATAACGATTTGTTATCAGCAGTGCCTAAATTTAGTGAACCAGATATGTCAGAGTGCTTAAAGAAACAATTGAGTAAAAGTATAAAAGTGCTTGAAATTACCCAATGGCAAAAAAGTAAATTGGTAGAGCTTAATGTGAAAACAATAGGCGAATTACTTTTAAGTACTGAAAGTAAATTGATGCAGGCTTATTATGTGGGAGAAGTCAAGGCAAGACAGATGAAAAATGCAGCTATGGCAGCAGTTTTTGAGTATTTATTTGGTTAAATATGTAAGCGGCGATATGAGATATTAATTCCACCTCCCCCATCGTCTCCACATACCCTTGCAACCCACCTTTCCTCGAAGCAAGGCTGGCATAGAATCCCGGTTCTTCTCTCGCAAGACGGGTAAGATGAGAAATATCAAGCGGGTCAGCCAATTTGACCTGTGCATTGCAGTTTTGGCAGTTGAAGGTGACATGGAATTGATTATCAAGAGTTACTTCGACACAGTTGGTTTCGGGGTTATACAGTGCAGATATTATTTTATTCATAGTCATTATCCTTTCTTTGAAAAGCGTTGTTGGTAGTTTTGGACAGATATGAGCAGCCCACCGTAGGATTCAGGTATGCAACACCAATCGCCACAAACCCTGTATCTTAGGGCTTTCCAAGATACCAAAACGTTCTCAAAGAGGAGGTTCATGTGCTAGATTCGCAGATAATCCGTATAGATAGTCGGAGTGAAACGGAGACGAGATTCCGTCTCAAGTGCTTGCAAACGTAGGATAGCAGATGACCGAGCCGTAGCGAAGCGAAGGGGAGGTTCTCATCAATCCAGCTCGCAAATGAGGAGAGACACAAGTAACTGCCATGAAAACCTCAAATATTTGATAGAACCCATTTGAAAAATCGAGTATAATAAATAGAAAATACATGTAGCATGCAGAAGCGCGTGCATGTCAAAAGCGATGGCGCGTGGTGATATACTACATAGAAAAGGGGGAGGGGAGATTTTATATCTTCCGAAAATGTATGGGAACTATCAAAAATTCAAAAGGAAAACGATTAAATATCTTATGGGTGATTATCCTGATCGGCAGCGTTCCGCTGCTCACGGCAATTCTGATTCTGACAATTTATTCTACAAGAAAAATGGAACAGGAACTAGAAGACAGTACATATGCAAGATTAAAGGCGTGTGCGGTTTCGGTAGAGAAATACTTTGAGTGGGATGTCCGCGAAGACATCTTATGCAGGGACGATGTCAGCTACGAGTTTATCGATTCATTGAAAAAGGACAATATCGAGCTTACATTTTTTGAAGGAGATGAACGATACATCACTTCGGTTGTTGACGAGAATGGAAACCGTCCGGAGGGAACAAAGGCAGATGCTGCAATCTGGAAAACTGTCCAGGCGGGCAAGGATTACCACGCAGATGGTGTACAGATTGCAGGTGCAGATTACTATGTATACTACACACCGGTGTATTCCGATGCCGGTGATGTGATCGGTATGGGATTTGCCGGCGAGAAAACAGCGACTGTCGACGCAGCAAAGAAGGGACTTGTGCGTACATTGTTACTGATCTCTGTGGCGATAGGCATTCTATACCTGGGAGTCCTGATTTTCCTTGCGTTGAAGATCCGGAAGTCACTGGCGAAGACAACAGCACATATTGAACGGATTGCGAACGGAAGTATTTCAGAAGACGTGGAAGGATCTTCAGCAATTGCGGAGATTGACACGTTGATTGATTCCTCAAAGATTCTTAAGGAAAAACTGAATAATATTGTAACAAGTGTAAATGATCATGTTGTGAATCTGCAGCAGGATACATCTTCCCTGAATGAGCGCGCCGATTTCAGTAATGAGGGGGCCGGACAGATCAGCCAGGCGATGGAGGAATTATCTGTGACCGCGGTGACACTGGCAGATAATGTGCAGGATGTCAACGCGAAGTCCATCGAGATGGGAAATGCAATCACGGATATCGATAATGATGTGCAGGTATTAAGTGCAAATTCCGAGCAGATGGGCAAGGCGAACAGCACAGCAACCAAGTCCATGGAGACTGTACTGGACAGCTCCAATCAATCGGCGGAAATTATCGGTCGGATTACGAATCAGATTGAAGAGACAAACCAGGCGATTCTGTCAATCAATGAGGCAGTCAACCTGATTATGGATATTACCGGACAGACAAGTCTGCTTGCGTTAAATGCATCAATCGAAGCAGCACGTGCTGGTCAGTCGGGAAGCGGATTTGCGGTTGTGGCAAGTGAGATCAAGAAGCTGGCAGAACAGAGTGCCGAGGGTGTGGATACGATCAAACAGGTGGCTGACAATATCTTTGCAAAATCAAATGAATGTGTGAGTATGGTACGTGATGTACAGACATTGCTCGGAAAAGAGCGGGATGATATCTCTGCAACATGCAGCAGCTTTGCAACACTCAGCAAGACGATTAGTGACAATATTGTGGCGGTGTCCCGTATCAGTGAGAAATCAAAGCAACTTGATGGTATCAAGCAGTCCATCATAGCAAATATTACTGATCTCAGTGCGATTTCCGAAGAAAATGCGGCAAGCAACGAGGAAGTATCTGCCAATGTTACAAGTATTGCCGAAGCAATCGATCAGATGAACACGGCAACCGGACATGTCAGCAAGGTGTCGGATGAACTGGCAGAAATGATGAAGTATTTTGAATAAATAAATATAGTTGGAGAACCTGAATTTTCAGGTTCTCTTTTTTATGTTCAAGATTAAAAATACTACTTGACATATAATACTATGCGTTATATAGTATATTGCATAAGGAGGTATACATATGGATATTCAATTAAAACGAGGCATGTTGGATGTATGCGTGCTGGCGGCAATCAAAGATGAAGATTCCTATGGATATCAGATCATCAAAGATATGAAACCGTATGTGACGATTTCGGAGTCAACGTTGTATCCGATTTTACGACGCTTAGAAGCAAATGCGTATCTGACGGTACAATCGGTGGAGCATAACGGACGGCTTCGGAAATATTATCATATTACAGACGCAGGACGGGCGCGAATCGATGAGTTTCAGGAAGAATGGAAGGAACTGGAATCCATCTATCGGTTTATCGTCCGGGAAGAACCTATGAAGGAGGCAGAGAAACATGAATAAACAGGAATATTTGTCGGCAATCCGGCTGCGGATTCCGAAGATGCCGACGGAAGATATGGAGCGGTTCATCGCTTATTACAGTGAGATGATCGATGACCGGATGGAAGATGGCATGACGGAGGAAGAGGCGGTTGCCATGATGGATACACCGGATGACGCGGTGGATCAGATTCTGGAAGATACGCCACTTAGCAAAATCGTTAAGCAGAAGATCAAACCGACGCATCGCCTGCGTGCATGGGAGATTGTTCTGATTGTACTTGGTTCTCCGGTCTGGGTGCCGCTTCTGCTTACAGCCGGAATTCTGGTATTAAGTATGTTAGTTGTTGTATTTTCACTATTGATTACATTTTATGCAGTAGTCATATCAGCAGCAGTCGCGGGAATTGCGGGAGTTTTAGCTGTGGTTCCATTCCTGATGATCAGCAATGTTCCGGCAGCGGTATTTATGCTTGGGTGCGGATTCGCAGGTGTCGGACTTACGATTCTGTTCTTTGTCGCAGTGAAGCCGGTAACGGTTGGATTCTGGAATCTGTGTAAGGCAGCTGTGAGCGGCATCAAAAGAAAGTTTGTTAAGGAGGGATAGATATGAGCAGGACAAAAAAAGCGGTTATCATTGGATCCGTGTTAGTCGGTATCGGTGTGATTATAGGATTTATCGGAATTGCAATAGGTGGATTCAAGTTTCCGAATGGAGCGGTCGATCTGACCACGATGAAAGCACTTCATGCCGAGAAGAAAACCGTGCAGATTGCGGATGCATTTGATAAAATAGAGATAGCCGGGGCAAGCAGCATGGATATCGAGATCTGCAAATCAAAGACCGGTAAGAATTATGTGGAGTATTATGATACGGATGATTGGACAAGTCATGTGGATGTGAAGGAACATGTGCTGAAATTCACAACGGACGATAAGGGCAAACATAAGGCAATCGTATCACTGGGATTTGGAAAAGATACGGCGGCACGGTTGTATCTGGTAGATGCGGAATACAAAGAAATCGCTGTAACAACCTTGAGCGGATATGTTACAATTCAGGATGTGAATGCAGGAATTGTAAATGTGTCTGCATCCAGTGGAGATCTATATATGAAGAATATAAATGCCCCGGATTCCATTATGGCAACATCTTCTTCCGGAGATATGAATCTGGTAGATGTGACAGCAAAGCAGATAGAACTTGGAGCAAATAGTGGAGATATCGAGATGCAGGATGTAACTGCGGAAAGCCTGCGTATGGCGACGTCCAGTGGAGACATAGATCTGGCGGATGCAACAGCAAAGCAGATGGAACTCAAAGCAAGCAGCGGAGACATAGATCTGGAACGCTGTGATGCCGAGGGATTCGATATCACAACATCGAGCGGCGATGTCGATATGGAGATTACAGCGGGGCGCACATATCGGTTTGAGACGAAAACCAATAGCGGAGCTGTGGATGTTCCGGATGGAGATGCGGATTCCGACTATCTGTGCAAGATTGTAACATCGAGTGGCGATGTGGATGTGAAGCAGAAGTAAGTTTTATCGTGAAAAGGAAAAGGCGGTGGAAGGATGGAAGAAATGCAAAATCAGGAACTATGTATTTTACTTGAAAGTATTCTTGCCTTACTGGAAACTGGCAATGCAGACAAAGCAAAAGAGATCATACAAAATGCGATCAATCGGATTGACAGAGGTATGACAAGTAGTTCTAAGGAGTAATATACATGAAGAGCAGGTATCATAAGATATCTGCTTTTTTATTTGACGCGCACTATAAAAATAAATATACTTAGGAATGGAATCTATTTGACGCACGACAAATAAACATAAAGGAATCAATAGTTAAGATGAGCAAACAAAAGAGAAAAATATTGCGACAGGGGTTCATCAAATCCCTGCCGATTCTATGTAGTTATATTTTCTTAGGGGCAGCCTATGGTATGATGATGGAAAATGCCGGTTTTTCATGGATGTATTCGCTGCTTGCGAGCGTGACCGTGTACACCGGCGCATTTCAGTTTATGTTGATTACATTTCTGTCGAGTGGCGCATCGATCGCGACGATTGCGATTTCAGCGCTTTTAATGAACAGCCGTCAGTTCTTCTATGGACTGACCTTTCTCGAAGAGTTCCGACAGATGGGGAAGCGGAAGTGGTATATGATCCCGACGCTTACCGACGAGACATATGCAGTGAACTGCACTTTGACGGATGAGGAATATCCGGACAAGGAGGAAAAGCATGGAATCATGTTTCTAGTTGCCGTGTTCAGTCATTGCTATTGGGCGATTGGTTCGGTGCTCGGCGGAGTGCTCGGGCAGATTATTCCGTTCGACATGACCGGCATTGATTTCTGTATGACGGCACTTTTCGTGATTATCTTTATCGATCAGTGGGAGCATGCGACGAGTCACAAGCCGGCACTCATTGGCTTGGGTGTGGCAGTCGTATGTCTGTTGATTTTCGGGAAGACTGCATTTATGTTGCCTGCGCTTTTGATCGTATCGGGCATCCTGCTTGTGATGACGCGTGCGGAGAACCGTGACAAGAATAAGATGGAGAATGAGGATTTGGGCATAGATAAATGCCCGCCCGATTATTCTGCGGACAGAGAGGCAGGTGCGGACAGATGAGTACATGGCAGATTATCGGAATTATTTTGATGAGTGCATGTATCACAGTTTTGTTGCGTGCACTTCCGTTTCTAATATTCAAAGGGAATAAGACGCTGCCGAGACCGGTGCAGATACTTGGCAGATACCTGCCGCCCGCGATTATGGCAGTGCTGATCGTGTATTGCCTGAAGGATGTGAGAGGAGATTTCCTGGGGACGGGCGTCTGGCAGCTTCTGGCAGTGGTCGTTGTGGCAGTCAGTTATAAATGGAAACAAAACACATTTTTGAGTATCCTGATTGGAACAGTCTGTTATATGGTGCTTCTGCGGATTTTCTAGTTCGCGCATAAAAAATGGCTAAAAATCAGGGGTTGCAACCATCGGTTGACAAATTGTCCGTGCGGCTTTCTTGTGTGTAACGGAGAAAATGCGTACGATAGGAACATCAAATTTGCCATGCGGATGGCAGGAGGAGGCGCTTATGATATTAGCGGATAAGATTATTAACTTGCGAAAAAAGAATGGTTGGTCTCAGGAAGAACTGGCGCATAAATTAGGAGTCAGCCGACAATCCATTTCCAAATATGAAGGGGCACAGGCAGTTCCGGATTTGGATAAAATATTGAAGCTTAGTCAGATCTTTGGTGTGACAACGGACTATCTCATTAAAGATGAGATGGAAGAGGAGATTTATACCGGGGAGGATTCTTATGAAGAAGATAAACCACAGTATAAAGTGACGATGGAAATGGCAAGTGAGTTTCTGCAGATCAGAAAAGAGGCTGCAAAAAGAATCGCATTTGCAACGTGGCTCTGCGTGATATCACCAATCTGTCTGATCGTGTTAGGGGCAGCCAGCGAAGTGGAAGCGTTTGGAATCGGAGAAGATTTTGCAGGTGGAGTTGGAATGTGTGTGATGTTCATACTGGTTGGAATTGCGGTTGCGATTTTTGTATGTACCGATATGAAACAGAAGAAATTTGAATTTTTAGAGACAAAATGCTTCGAGACTGAATATGGAGTGACAGGGATGGTGAAGGAACGCAAAGAACAGTTCCATGAGCGATATGTCCGTTACAATGTGATTGGTGTTACATTGTGTATATTTTCTGTGATTCCGCTTTTTGGCGGTCTAGCTATATTCGGTGACCGGGACTTCCCGATTGTATGTATGGTAGGGATTATGCTATTTCTGATTTCTTGTGGTGTATATTTCTTTGTGCTGGGAGGAACGCAGATGGCTGCCATGGAGAAACTTCTTGAAGAAGGCGATTATACAAGGGCAAAAAAGAAAATCAGCGACAAGATGGGCGCATTTTCACTTGCGTATTGGCTTGGTTCAACAGCGATTTTTCTTGGTATCAGCTTTATCACGAACGATTGGAAAGATGCTGGGATCGTATGGCCGATTGTCGGCGTATTGTATGCGGCTGTACGTGTGATTGTGGAGCATGTATGCAGTAAGGAAAAATAGCCATTATATATGAGAAAGGGCTGTTGCTTAATTTGTGGCGACGGCTCTTTTTATTTCCAAAATAGTGGTTGACTATTTCTTTTTTACTATTATAATAGTTCTAAAAAGAACTAATTGAAAGAAGGAATCGAGAAATGAAACTTCAGACGCCATCCAATGTCTTTGACATGACGAAATGTCTGATGAAACTACAGGAGAAATATCTGGAAAGTGTGCGGTATGAGTTTAATCTTAGCCGCATCGAGATTATTATTCTAACGTTTCTGTATAATAACCCTTCCTATGATTCTGCGCGGGATATCGTGGAATTCCGAATGCTACAGCGGGGAAATGTGTCTGCGGCGGTCGATACTCTGGAGAAAAAAGGATATCTGATACGATATACAGATTCGGATGACAAGCGGATCGTACACCTGAAACTCACGGAACAGACAAACGATATTGTCCATGCCATTGAGGAAAAGCAGGAAGCACTTGTATCATGTATCTTTGCAGGATTTTCGGAGGATGAAAAGAAGAATTTTGCAGCATACAATGCGCGACTGTATCAAAATGTAATGTCACATTTGAAATAACGGAAAATCATCAATTATATAGTAGAAATGAGGAAAAGAAATGAAACAACAAAATGAAAACGAGGAATCAAATGCTGTATCCGTGTCCGTACAATCCGACCGTACATTTTTAGCGACAGAGCCAATCGGCAAGCTGCTTGCGAAGCTGGCACTGCCGACAATCGCCGCACAGTTGATTAACATGTTATATAACATTGTTGACCGTATCTATATCGGACATATTCCGGATACGGGGGCGATGGCACTGACCGGCGTGGGCGTCTGCATGCCGCTGATCATGATTATAACTGCCTTTGCGGCATTAGTTGGAAATGGCGGCGCACCTCGTGCGACAATCTTTATGGGTAAAAATAAGAAAGACGATGCGGAGAAGATACTTGCCAACTGTTTTACGATGCAGATACTCTTATCCATTATTCTGACGGTAGTTTTGCTGATCTGGAACCGGGATTTCCTGCTCGCTTTTGGAGCAAGTGCAAACACGATTGAGTACGCGGCATCCTATATGAATATCTATGCACTCGGAACGATCTTTGTACAGCTTACCCTCGGCATGAATGCATTTATCACAGCGCAGGGTTTTGCGAAGGAAGGCATGCTCTCTGTATTGATCGGTGCAATCGCGAACATTATATTGGATCCAATCTTTATCTTCGGCCTTCATATGGGTGTCCGGGGAGCTGCACTTGCGACAGTGATTTCCCAATGCTGCTCCTGCATCTGGGTAATAAGCTTTCTGTTCGGGAAGCGGACAACGCTCCGTATCCGCGGCAAAAACATGGGATTGAAGGCAGCGTATATTCTTCCGTGTCTGGCACTCGGCTCTGCAATCTTTATTATGCAGGGCAGCGAGAGTATTATATCGGTATGCTTTAATTCGTCTCTCCTGAAATACGGTGGGGATATCGCAGTCGGTGCGATGACGATCTTAACAAGTGTGATGCAGTTTGCGATGCTTCCTCTGCAGGGCTTGGGACAGGGCGCCCAGCCGATCATCAGCTACAATTATGGTGCGAAAAATGCATCCAGAGTCCGGGCTGCATTTAAATTACTGCTGAAGGTCAGCCTGCTATATTCCACGATTCTGTGGTTGTTTATCATATGCTTCCCGAAGGTTTTTGCATCGATTTTTACGACAGATGCAACCTTGATTGCATTTACCAAGGATGCGCTCCGTTATTACCTTGCAGCATTATTCATGTTTGGTATCCAGATTGCCTGTCAGATGACATTCAATGCACTGGGAAATGCACCGGCATCCATTCTTGTTGCGATTATGCGTAAATTTGTGCTCCTGCTCCCGCTTATTTTCATTCTGCCGCATATCATTACAGCAGATAAGACGATGGCTGTTTATTTGGCAGAGCCGATCGCGGACGTGCTTGCGGTGACATTTACATCAATCCTGTTTTCGTTCCAGTTTAAGAAAGCCTTGCGGGAGATTTCATAATTGTGTCTGAACATGAATGATTTACATATAGTTAACATGAGATTGCTTGCAATATATAATCTTGATATGGTACACTGAAAAGCAATAAGTAACAGGGGAGGAAATGAGATGAAGAGAAGGTTATTATGTGTTGTAATGGTTGTTGCGATGGCGTTGTGTCTTGCAGCATGTGGAGGTTCGGATTCAAAAAATGCGAAGATTACATCTGCGTGGTCAATTGTCGAAATGACAGTAAATGGGAAGTCTATGACATATGATGATTCAAACCGGGATGCAAAGGCACCACAGTTTTCGTGTGCGGATGGAACGAATTTTACATTTACAAACAGTGGAAAGGCGCACACGGGAACACTGGAAAAATCAGGTGAAAAATACATCCTGCATTACAGTGATTCGAACAAAACGATGGAAGCGACGATTTCCGGAAAACAGATGACAATCGTGATTTCAGGGAGCGACAGCATGCGTCTGGTGTTCGAAACAAAGTGATGAAACTTCAGGATTGACAGACCGGCAATACGGGCGTATAGTTACATACAGAAAAAGGGAATGAGGTTCTCCCTCGGGTAACCGGAACTGCTTATAAAGCTGATGACTTCTACGATATTGATCGCAGAAGGTGTCAGCTTTTTTTGAGCTTAAAAGGAGGAAAAATATGTTAACATCACTTGCACTTATCTTTCTGGTCGGACTTGCGATGTCCGCCATCTGTAAACAGATCCGCCTGCCGGGCATCATCGGCATGCTGGCGACAGGAATCGTACTCGGTCCCTATGTGCTGGATCTGTTGTCCCCGTCGATTCTTGGAATCTCCGCAGATCTGCGGAAATTAGCGCTTATCATCATTCTGCTCAAGGCAGGATTGTCGTTGAACCTCTCGGATTTAAAGAAGGTGGGACGCCCGGCAATCCTGATGTCGTTTGTGCCGGCATCGTTTGAAATCTGTGGGTATATTCTGTTTGCGCCGATGATCCTCGGCGTGACACGTGTCGAGGCAGCCGTTATGGGTGCCGTCATGGGTGCGGTCTCCCCAGCCGTCGTTGTACCGCGTATGGTGAAACTCATGGAGGAAGGCTATGGAACGAAGAAAGGTATCCCACAGATGATACTGGCGGGGGCATCGTGCGACGATATCTTCGTGATCGTGTTATTTACAACATTTTTGCAGATGGCACAGGGCGGACATGCAAATGCGAAGGATTTTATCAATATCCCGATCTCAATCGTGTTAGGAATCGTACTCGGTTGTATCGTCGGCTATCTGCTGTACCGGTTCTTCGAGCTTGCGTATAAGAAGAATCACTGCGTTCGTAACTCAACGAAGCTGATTGTGATCTTAGGTATGTCGTGTCTGCTGCTTGCAATCGAGGAGTGGGTGTCTGCATATGTGGCAGTGTCCGGACTTCTGGCAGTTGTCAGTATGGCATGTATGCTTAAGGTGAAGAGCACGACATTTGTGTCGAAACGGTTGTCAGAGAAATTCGGTAAGCTGTGGATTGCCGCAGAGGTAATCCTGTTCGTGCTGGTTGGAGCGGCAGTTGATATCCGGTATATGGCAAAGGCTGGGGCAATGGCGCTTTTGATGATTGGGGCAGCGCTGCTGTTCCGCGCAGTCGGTGTCTGCATCTGCATGCTTGGTACGAAGCTTACATGGAAGGAACGGCTATTCTGTATCATTGCGTATCTTCCGAAGGCTACTGTGCAGGCGGCGATTGGGTCAGTTCCTCTGGCAGCCGGGCTTTCCTGCGGTACACTTGTGCTTTCAGTTGCGGTCATGGCAATCGTGATTACAGCACCGATCGGCGCGCTCAGTATCGACAGCACATATAAACATTTACTGGAAAAAGAGTAAACATGGGACTTTTCCGTGCCCTAAATCATCTAATAGGTGTATGGACATACAGAATATAAAACTCCGGAGGGAAGGGAGTGAAACACATGAAGAAGGAGGCCTTTGGCGAGCTTGTGATCTCGAATCAGGAAAGCTGGTATCGAATCGCCAAAAGTTACTTGTGCAATGATGCGGATTGTGCCGATGCGATACAAAATGCGATTGTGCATGCATTTGAAAAATTGTACAGCCTGCGGAATGATAAGTATGTAAAAACATGGTTTATAAGAATTCTGATCAACGAATGTCATCAGGTCATACGAGAGAATAAGAAGGTCGTAACTTGGGAGGAATATCAGGAAGAAGGCCGGGAAGCGGAATACATACGTGGGTACGGACAGTATTCGGAATTGTATGAAAGCATCATGCGGCTGAAGGAGAATGAGCGGACCTGCATTATTTTGTATTATTTTGAGGAGTACAGCATTCGGGAAATCGCGCAATGCCTCGAGTCTACCGAATCGGCAGTCAAGAAACGTCTGGTGCGGGCAAGGGAGCATTTGCGAGGAATATTAAAGGCAAAATCGGCATGAAGGTCAGAACACCGGGATGATTGAAACGGGTAAAGGAGGTAATGTGTTATGGATATTGATAGAAATAAAATCAATGAGATGAAATCAGAGTGTCTGCAAATGCCGGATTATATCCGGGATATGATCGAGGAGACGGTCGAACAGCAGTTGAAGAAAAAACAGCGTTACGGTAAGAAAATGTGGAGAGTTGCAGCCGCGATTCTTGCTTTTGCCTGCGTGGGCGGAGGAACCACACTGGCGGCTACAAAGTTATACAAAATGCATCTGGAGCAGCAGGGGAAATATGGCTCTACATTGATCTATGGAGAGGCAACCAATACCGATGCGACGGATACCGACGCGGAAGTGAATCAGAATGCACTGTATACGTTGGATGTTTCCTACGTACCGGAAGGTATGACGGTAGATGGGTTGGATGATATTTATGCAGATGGAAATAATTATGTGAAAAAAGTTTCAGTTTATAAAAAGGATACACCATATATGGGAGGCGTTTCGTTTACATTTTTGAAAATGCCGGCGGATCAGCAGGTTTCCTTTGATCAAACACATGTTATTTCCACCAAAGAACTGGATATCGATGGCCGACAGGCAATTGTGATAGAAAGACAGGTTCTGGAATCAGCCAGACGACAGATTCAGTATGAGCTGTATGTCACATATGAAAACAATTATCTGTTAGGAATGTTTGTGTATGACGATACCGAACTTGATACTGCCATAGATATTGTAAAAGGATTGAAGCTTACCGCAACCGATGATCCGGAGGCAAAACGCAGAATCGTGGCGGAAGAATATACAGGGCAGGAGGAAGCAACTGCCGCAGCGCCTGTTTATGAGGCAGACGAAAACGCTGGCAAGAAGAACAGATTTACGGAAACTTCGAAAGAATCAATGGAAGAACATATGCATCAGGTCGGAGATAGCTTCAATGTACCGCAGTCTTCCCTGACGGCAAAGGTATCCAAGGTGGAATTACTGGATTCCCCGGATGCGATTGATGCAGCCTATGCGCTCGATCCGGTCAAAACGGATGCGGAAGGAAAGTTGCTCAACAATGTGATCGCCTATGAGAAATGTGGGAATGGTATAGATCAATTAGATGAGGTTGTAGAGACGAAGGAAGTAAAGGAAAAGATCCTTTATATCGAGGTTGCGTATACGAACACGAGTGACCAACAGACCGGAGATACCATGTTCCAATGCGGCCTGCTCTGGGCGAAGGAAACCGGAGATGGCTATGAAACGGTTGACGTCTATGCGAAGGATGATGTGGATTATGATAGTTACTATGGACAGAATTATCGTATTTCCAATGTACCGCTTTATTACTATAACGGAAAAAGTGCAGAGGAGAAAAATCATCTGATCCGGGTTCAGCCGGGTGAAACAAGAACGGTCACATTGGCATTCCTTGTAACGGAGGATGAGCTTCCGTATCTGTATCTTGATCTTTTCTCCGGAAATGACGACTATACACAATTTAGTCAATCAGCATTGCTGTATGGATATGTAGATATTCGTCAGTAGTTTGAATTGTTATACGGAAAAATATGTGGAAGTTGAAAACGCTGTATGCAGGAATGTATACAGCGTTTTTGTTATAAAGCTTGAAAGTGACAAAACTGTCACTTAGTTTGTCACGCCCCCGTAATATATGTCTGATATAGTGTAGATATATTCATCAGATAATTGCAAAACATATACAATTACTTGGGTCATATATTTTTATCTGGATTCATTCTACATATACGATATGTTTGGAGTTTAGAAGTTCTTAATGTTCTATAAATATGCAAGCCATGTTTGGACACGATGTCCAAACAAACCGACACTGAGCCATGGATGGCGAATTGGCGGTGGTGGCGTAGCTTGCGAATATGTAGATTAGAACATTTAGAACTTCTTAGCTCCAATACATTGTATATAGAATGAACCAGATAAAAATATATGTTAATAAATTTTATGTTTTGCAATTATTTGAATAAATACAAACTACGGGGGAGCGATATGGAAAACTACACCAAACTTTCAATCAAATATCTAAAGTTTCAGAAGAAGCGAACCATCCTGACCATCTTAGGTGTCGCTTTAGCGTCAGGAATTCTGTTCGTGATATTAACCTTGTATTTCAGTAACTTCATCAATACCCGCGATGCACTTCGCAAGCAGGCAGATTACGAGATCGTGCTTCTGCCGGAGCAAAATCAGGATGTCTCGGCATTGCTCAAACAGGACTTCGTGAAGACGGCGTATCGTGGAAAATACTACGATTATTATTCGAACTCCTATATTGAAAATGCAATCTACATTAATGTGAAAAATCCTTACCGGTTGGACGCGAATATGGAAACGATCGAGCAGACCTACGGTGTGAAGGCGCAATTAAACCAACAGCTCGCATCCTACTATCTGCAGGGCGACACCGGAAATGATACATACATTATTCTTCTGATGTTCCTGCTTTTGTCGTTCGTGATCGCAGTCATCGGAGTTGGAATCATCCGGACAACGATCCAGTTGAATACGATGGAACAGATCAAAGATTATGGAATCCTGCGTTGTATCGGAGCAACACAGGGACAGTTAAAAAGTGTGATATTCCGAATGGGATGCATGCAGGAGCTGCTTGGAATCCTTGGTGGAGTCGTGATCGGAATCCCAATTGCATATCTGGTTGGCTTATCCATGAATATCAAGGTTCGCCCGCATGTGCTTCCATTTCTGTATGTGCTGATTGTCTTTATCGGAGATCTGTTCTTCGTTATGGATGAGAATGGAAAACTCGTAAAGAAGATTTCGCCGATCGAGGCGGTGCGCGGGCAGACAAGCGGAACACGGAAGGTTAAGGCACGTAAGCAAAGCATTTTCGGAAAGATCTTCGGCGTGCAGGGCGATTATGCATACAAGAATCTGATGAGCAACAAGCGTCGGTTCTTAAAGACGATTGCAACATTTGCGTTATCAATCGCGGCATTTATCACGATCGCGACAATCTTCACTTCGTTTGTACAGATGCAGAAGCAGATTGCACCTTCTTACGGAGAGTATCAGGTGTATTTCTTCAACGAGGCAAATGATGAAGAGACCATAGATGCAGTGAAATCAGTACTCCCAAACGAAGAGACACTCACAGACATTGCACAGAACAAAGAAGTGAAGGACGTGAAAGCAGTATATGCAGCGACTATGAAGGCTGCGGACTTCGAAGAATTCCGGACACATTTCACAGAGGATTTCCGGCAGGAAACGTTGGAGGGGCAGATCGTTGAACGGTTGGAAACAGGTGAGAAATATAAAGACAGTGCATCACCGGTGGACCGTGTGAGCGTGATTGGATACGGAGAGGACGAGTATCAGGAATATGCATCGTATCTGGTCGAAGGAACGCTGGATGTCGATGAGAACGGAATTGTGCTTGTACAGAATGTGGAAGCAACGTTGGATGAAGGCATGGATGATGAATCCTATGATGCGATTGATCTGATTGCATCAACGGTGGAATATCCGGCGACGGATTATAAGCTTGGTGACACGATCGAGCTGAAATGGGGAAATGAGAAGAAAACATATGAGATTCAGGGCATTGTCCGGATAGATAAGGACAAATTGCAGACAAAAGGATTTGTAAAGTGTATTGTACCACTGGCAAATTATTTCCGGATGACCGGACTTGAAAAATCGGATTCCACAGGTGTGAAATGTAAGCTTCGTTCGGACAATATCTCCGCTTCGCTGACATCGAAGCTGGTGAACGTGCTGGATAACTCAATGGGAGATTACTCGTATCCGGATGCCATTTATTCCGGGGCATTGTTTAGTACATCCATCAGCGCAATCAAATATATTCTTGCATTTGTGATTGTGATTTTATGTGTGAGTTCTCTGAATATCATCAATACGACAGCGAGCAATCTTTATCTGCGGCGACAGGAATTCGCACAGCTTCGCGCAATCGGCGTATCGGTGCGGGAGCTTCGGAAGATGGTAATGCTCGAAGGTGTGATCTCCGTTATCTGTGCGAATATCGTTGGCGATGTGCTGGGCTTTGCGGTTATGATGCCACTTGCGAAAGCAACGCTGGTGTTGTTCATGGTGAAACTTACTTTCCCGATTATCGGTGCGGTAATTGGATTTGTACTATCTGTACTTGTAATGTGTGGATCCATCTATATACCGATGAAGCGGATGTCAAACCAGATCGCGGATGATCTGAACGCAGCCGGGGATTGATTTGGAGTTTGGTTGAAGCTGGATTTAGACAGGATTGGGACTGAATTGGGGCAAAAAGCCAAAATAGAGGAAAATCCCCCAATGCAAAGAAGAAAGAAGCAAGCTGGATTGGGGAAAAAGCTGAAAAACAGAATATTTGCTCCAACGGGAAGAAGGAAGAAGCAAGCTGGATTGGGGGAAAGAGATAGAAAACAGGATATTTGCTCCAACAGGAAGAAAAGAAGAGAAAAACAGGTAGGAGTAAAGAAACAGAAAAAAGAAGAATTGCTCCAACAGAAAGAAATAAAATAACAAAAATAAAGATATCAGGAGGGAAATCAACATGGATATTGTAAAGATGGAACATGTCACGAAGATATATGGAAGCGGAGACACACGGGTTTGGGCGCTCGATGATGTGAATCTGACCGTGCAAAAAGGAGAAAGTCTGGCAGTGGTCGGAGCGTCTGGCTCCGGCAAGTCCACACTGCTGCATGTCATGGGCGGTGTCGACACGGTTACGAATGGAAAAGTAATCGTGGACGACCGGGATATCACAACATTGAAGGATGAGGAAATGTCGGTGTTCCGCCGGAGAAAAATCGGATTTGTATTTCAGTCGTATCATCTGATTCCAGTTCTGACTGTGGAGGAGAATATTCAGATGCCGATTCTGTTGGATCATAAGAAACCGGATCGGGAGTACATCGACCATGTCATTGAGATGCTTGGTTTGAAAGACAGACGGAAGCATCTGCCAAACCAGTTGTCCGGCGGACAGCAACAGCGCGCGGCAATCGCGCGGGCACTTGCAAACCGCCCGTCTCTGATTCTTGCCGATGAGCCGACCGGAGCACTTGATTCTACAAATGGAAATGAAGTTATGGCGCTGCTGCAGGACTCTGTAAAGAAGCTGAATCAGACCCTTGTGCTGATCACACATAACATCGATCTTGCCAGAGAGGCAGACCGCATCGTGCGGATCACAGATGGTAAGCTGACCGAGGAGTGAGCAGGAAAACGATAGGTTGTTAGAAAGACGGACTTAGATAGGTGAAGAGAACTTTGTGAGATGCCTAAAAGACAGGGAAAAACAGGGCAGAATTAAAGGAGAGAAAATGATGGCAAATAAGTCAGGATGGAAAAATCAACAAAGCAAACATCAAAGAAGAAATCACCATTTAAGAGAGATTATCCTTGCTATTCTGGTGGTTTTGAGTGTAGCTGCAACTGTATGTCCGTATTCCGCACAGGCGGCGACACCGAAGGTATTGGTTTCCGGTTACAAAGTATCAGCCGCGACGATCTATTCCGGAGATAATTTTAATCTGACTCTGGAGATTCTGAATACTTCCAAGAACAAAGTCAAAAATATGAAAGTGACAGTCGCTTCGGAAGGTGGCGAGATCATCCCGGTTACTGGAACAGGAAGTGCTTATGTGGCAGAGATTGCTGGAAATGAAACCAGTGAGCAGACATTTTCCATGCAGGCGGCAGCGGGACTTGCAGAGAAGACGTACAAGCTTTCTGTGAAGATGGGGTACGAGAATACTTCCGGCGAGGCATTTGAGATGGAGGATACGTTGTATCTGCCAGTATATCTGAAGCAGCGCATATCTGTGACAGATGTTATGACAGATGATGCGAAGGTCGGTGACGAGGTGGAGATTACCGCGCAGGTCAACAACCTCGGCGAGGGCATGCTCTACAATGTAAATGCCCGCGTGGAAGGAAAACACGTGGAGAAGCAGGAGACATACATCGGCAATATTGACACAGGAAAAAGCGGCAACGTAGATCTTCTGGCAAAGGCAGTCATGGTAACTGATTTTGAAGAGATGGCAAAACCGGAGGATTGGATCATTGTGACCTACGAAGACCGGAATGGCAATAAGCACGAAGAAAAAGTGGATGTATCCTTCTACATTGAGACGGTCGATTACGAAGATCTGGAGGTCTTGAAGGAAGCACCGGAGAAGACCGGACCTGTCACATGGCAGATTCTCCTGATTTGCGCCTGCGTGCTTGCAGTCGGTGTATTCGTGGGTGTAACTATTAACAAAAAACGTTCACGATAAGGTGAAATGGAGAAATCGCAAATCCCCAAAAGTGTAAATTGAGTTGTTCAGAAATACATATTCTAAAGCAGACCATTGAAGCACGCTGGCACTTAGCGAACGGCAAACTTGTTTGACGTGAGTTTAGTACCATTGCGTGATGAAGTGAGCGAGAGTGTGTCTGCATAGAATTGTATTTCTGAACAACTCACGATAAACTATATGGATTTGCGAAAAGGAGGAATCCATGAAATTTATCATGCATTTAACAATTCAAAATATCAAGCGTAGAAGGGTGCGAACCATCCTGACTCTCCTTGGCGTGATGATCGGTGTGGTAGCAGTTGTCTCTTTGCTGTCGCTCGGAATGGGCGTGAAGCGGGAACTCCTGCAAGGCTATGGTGATGATGCTTCGATTCGGCAGATCACCGTGCAGACACCGGAGAACAACCAGAACAAGAAAATGCTTCTGACCGACCATACCATAGAGAAGCTTGCAAAGCTCGACAAGGTTGCGAATGTCTATCCGCGCTATGAAGTATTTACGAATATTCAGGTCGGTCAATCTACCGCGTATACGAATCTGGTTGGTATCCCATCGGAGCAGTTATCCGCAATCGCGCTGACCGAAACATCCAGCCTGTCGGAGCATGCGCGGAAACCAGAGCTGGTGATCGGAAATGCGATGGGTTACATGTTCTTCCACGAAGGATCTATGACCAGCTACCAAGACGGAAAAGGCGACCTGAACGCATGGATTGGCGAGAAGGCGAAGGTTTCACTGGGACTTGATGAAAATGAAATCACAGATCGGCTGACGATCGCGGGAGTGATGCAGGGGGACGCAGACGAGTTCAGTGAGCAGTCGCAGAGCATTTATTGCGATATTGATGTGCTGCGCGCATATCTGAAGAAACATGCAGCACAGGGAAATGTGCTTGGACAGCCACTCGACAAGAACGGAAATGCATACACCTCGTGGGTGTATTCAAGCGTGGTTGTCGAAGTCGGTAAGATGGAAGACGTTGAGTTTGTTGTCAAGAAATTACAGGATATGGGATATCAGACAACGAATATGAAGGAGTACCGTGATACAGCGATGCGTACAGTACGAATGCTGGAGTTGTTGCTGGGTGGCATCGGACTTATTTCGTTCCTTGTTGCGGCAATCGGTATCAGCAACACAATGACAACCGCTGTTTATGACCGGGTTGCGGAGATTGGAACCTTGAAGGTACTCGGCTGTGAGAAGCGGGAATTGATGGCAATGATCTTGCTGGAAGCAGGTATCTACGGACTTGTTGGTGGTGCGTGTGGCGTGGTATTGTCACTGCTTTTTGGGAAGATTATCAACCGAATCGCAGTATCTGCATTGCTTTTAGAAGCAGGTACGAAGATTGCTGTGATTACGCCAAAGCTTGCATTATCAGCAGTCGGAATGTCGATGCTGCTTGGAACAATTGCAGGTTATTTCCCATCACGATGGGCGGCAAAGCTTTCACCGCTTACAGCGATGCGGAGAGATTGATAAATAAGAGATGTGACGTATCATCTGAAATGGTGGTGCGTCTTTTTCATATTGATGGTATAATAAGCGTAAGAATACCAAGTAATATAGAAGGAATCGGGGATTATGGCACATAAGATATTGATGGTGGAGGACGATTTTGCCCTCGCAATGGGAACGGAATATGCGCTTACTTCGGAAGGCTATGCGGTGACAACCGCAGGAAATCTGGCACAGGCGCGTGAGAAATTCGACGATAGCATCGACCTTGTGCTGTTGGATGTGATGCTGCCGGATGGAACTGGATTTGAGTTTTGCAAGGAACTTCGGGAGAAGAACAGCGATGTCCCGATTATATTTCTGACGGCGGTTGCAGAGGAAGCAAATATTGTTCAAGGGCTGGAGCTTGGGGCGGATGATTATGTGACGAAACCGTATCGCGTGAAGGAATTGCTGGCGCGGGTAGCAGTGAATATTCGGCGTTATACGCAGGCACAGCAGACGAGCCAAGAAAATAGCAATCGTGTTGTGACGTTTGGAAATACAATCTTCGATGGGGAAGCATTTGTTCTCACACAGCATGGGGAGAAGCTTGATTGTACGACGAGCGAGCTGCGTTTGCTGCGGTTTTTATTGCAGCATCGTGGACAGGTGATCAGTCGGAGTGCGATCATGGAACAGCTCTATGATATTGATGGAGAGTTTTTCGAGGACAATACACTTTCGGTCTATATCAAACGGCTTCGACAGAAATTAGGGGAAGATGGAGCTTATATTGAGACTGTGCGTGGAATGGGGTACCGGTTCCGGAAGTGATAGCGATGCACAAATAACGTGGGCTATCGGTTCGGAAGCGATTGTAAAAATATAAATATGCAGGCAAAAAGTTATGAACTACAACAATTTCATAAACGATTTTTCATATACGGCGGAATTGCGTACCTTGTCTACGTTGTTTTTGCTGCATTGGTTTTGTGGCTGCGTGGCTGGCAGTTGTGGGTGACATTGTTGCTTGGCTGTCTGCTGCTTGGAAGTGCTTACGTGGCAGGGCGTCGTTCAATCGGTACTATGAGCCGGGAGCTACGGGCAATCGTAGATATTATGAACCAGATTCTCGAAGCACCGGAACAGGTTCCGGCAGAACCATATAAGCAGGGCGAACTTGGAGAATTATATACGAATCTGTACAAGCTGGTGCAGGCGTTAAAGGAGAGTAACCGCAAGGAGCAAGAGGAGAAGATCTTTCTGAGGGATATTATGTCGGATATTTCCCATCAGCTGAAAACACCGCTTGCGTCGCTCACGGTATTTTTAGATCTGCTGTATGATGGACGCGTGCCAGATGTTGACAAACAGAAGCAGATGCTTTTGGAATCAAAAAATCAGGTCAGCCGTATGGAATGGATGGTGCTGTCCATGTTGAAACTTGCGCGTATCGAGGCGGGCGCCATCCAGTTTGAGAAGCATCCGTGCAGTCTATATGCGATTGTGGCGCAGGCGAAGGAGAGCGTCGCATATCTGACGGAGAAACGCGGGCAGCAGATTGATGTGCAGATCGACGAGAAACAGATGCTTGTCTGCGATGGAGACTGGCTGACCGAAGCAATCATCAATCTGTTGAAAAATGCATCGGACTATTCCGGCGAGCAGACGACGATCCATATCTGGACGGAAGACAATCCGATGTACACGCGCATTTATGTGAAGGATGAGGGCTGCGGCATCGCGGAGTCTGAACTGAAAAATATTTTCAAACGTTTCTATCGTATCAACAAAGAGGTCAATCCGAACAGTGTCGGAATCGGTCTTTCCCTGACGAAATCCATCGTCGAGGGCATGGGTGGTAAGATCTCGGTACGAAGCGAGCTTGGCTGCTATACGCAGTTTATCCTGACGTTTGTGCATACATAAATATGTTTGAGGGTATGTGGTAAGCATAGACAGATTTAACAGAAAACATTTGAGTTATTCCAATCAAAGTGTTACACTCATAGAGAAGTATTGTTGAAAAGCAAATAAATGAGGTGTAGATATGGAACAGACAGGCGGAAAGTGGATGTCTCTGATCGGGGCATACATGATCGTAAAGGGAATTGTCAATCTGATATTGGGATTTTCGGTTGGAAATATTGTGACGCTGCTAATCAGTGGTGTACTCGCATTCCTGATCATCAAGGGCGTGCCATATATGAATTATGTGACCGGCGCGTATCTGGCGTTGATGAGCGTGATACATATCATCCCGAATATTCAGGGACATCATTGGTTTTATCTGGCAGAGGGTATTATTGATCTGATTGCAGCAGTTGTGCTGTTCACAAGCGGAAGAACCAAAGAATCATAAAGCGAAAATAAAAACATGGAGGGAGCGAAAGTCCAGCCATGTTTTTCATTTATATAAAAATGGAGTGAACGTAAAATGAACGAACGATTAGACAAACAGATGGATTTCATCCGGGAGATCGACAAGGAGAAATTCATTACCCGGATGACGAAGTTAACTGATGGAAAACGTCGGGAAAATGATGCAGAACACGCATGGCATATGGCAATTATGACGATTCTGCTTTCCGAATATGCAAATGAGAAGATTGACGTGCTGCGGACAGTCACGATGCTCTTAATCCACGATCTGGTGGAAATCGATGCGGGAGACACTTACGCCTATGATGAGGAAGGCAAGAAGACGCAGGAAGCGCGGGAGAAGAAAGCGGCAGACCGCATCTACAATCTGCTTCCAGCGGATCAGGCGAAGAAACTGTATGATATCTGGCTGGAGTTCGAGGCGAAGGAGACGCCGGAAGCGAAGTTTGCACGCGCGATGGATAACCTGCAGCCGATGATGCTCACTGCAAGTACAGGTGGCTTTGACTGGAAAGACCGGGGCGTGCGTGCGGAACAGGTAATGAAGCGCAACGAGATCACGCCGGAAGGTTCGAAGACGTTGTGGGATTATGCATACGATAATTTCCTGAAGCCGAATATTGAGAATGGAAATCTACAGTAATGGAGGCGAAACATCGTGTCCGGAGAGACGAAAAGTAAGAAAAAATATGAGATTGATATGTGCAACGGTGCCATCCTGCCGAAGCTGCTGGCGTTCACGCTGCCACTGATGTGTTCGAGCGTGCTGCAGCTTTTATTCAATGCGGCTGATATCATCGTTGTTGGAAACTTTGCAGGGGATACGGCGCTTGCAGCAGTCGGAAGCAACACAGCGCTCATCAATCTGTTGACGAACTTTTTCCTGGGACTGTCAATTGGTGCAAATGTACTGGTGGCGCGGTTCTATGGTGCGAAGGCAGAGGAAGATGTCAGCGATACCGTACATACGGCGATGCTTTTGAGTGTTTTCAGCGGCATCATTCTGACTGTGATCGGTTGTATCGGAGCGAGACAGATTCTGATCTGGATGCAGACACCAGAGGATGTACTTCCGCTTGCGACAACGTATCTGCGCATTTATTTTATAGGTATGACATCCATGATGGTATATAACTTCGGCAGTGCCATCCTGCGTGCGGTCGGAGATACGAAACGACCACTTTACTACCTGTCGGCGGCAGGTGTTATCAATATTGGACTGAACCTGCTTTTTGTAATCGTGTTCCGTATGAGCGTGGCAGGTGTTGCACTGGCGACGGTTATCTCTGAGACTATCTCTGCCAGTCTGGTCATCCGCTGCATGATGAAAGAAAAGGGCAGTATCCGTCTGACGCCATCAAAGCTTCGGATTCATCCGAAGCGGTTTGCAGAGATTCTGCGGATCGGACTCCCGGCGAGTCTGCAGGGCGTGATTTTTGCGATATCAAATGTCATTATCCAGTCGTCCGTCAATTCTTTTGGATCGACGGTCGTTGCCGGGAATTCTGCGGCTAGCAATATCGAGGGCTTTGTGTATGTATCGATGAACTCATTTTATCAGGGTACGATCAGCTTCACGAGCCAGAATGTCGGCGCGGGCAAATACGAGCGTGTGAATAAAATTTTATTTACGGCACAGGCATGCGTGATCGTGACCGGTCTGGTGCTTGGCAATCTGGCGGTATTCTTCGGACCGGATCTGCTTGGATTTTATACGAGAAGTGCGGCTGTGAAAGCGGCTGGTATGAATCGTCTGAAGATTATATGTACAGTTTATGCGCTGTGTGGTATTATGGATGTCATGGTTGGCTCACTGCGCGGACTTGGGTATTCCGTGATGCCGACGATCGTATCTCTGATTGGTGCGTGCGGACTCCGACTGTTGTGGATATTTACATTTTTCCGCATATACGAGCGGTTCCATACACCGCAGTCGCTGTATCTGACCTATCCGGTAAGCTGGATCATCACGATCTGCGCACACGTGGTCTGCTTTGTGATTGTGCGTCGTAGGATAAGCAGGCGGTTGAAGACACAGAGCATGGCACAGTAACGCACAAACATATTTGGCATGCGGTATTCGATGATGCAGATCATGCGGATGGTACATGTTGTATGCAGAAAATAATTCTGGGAATAAATAAGGTATAAATTTTAATATAAAGGAGACTTACGATGAAACAGGGTATCATATTTGACATGGATGGCACATTGTGGGATTCTGCGGATGGAGTCGCAAAATCATGGACACAGGTGATTCAAAACGAGTATAAGAAAGATATGGCAGTTACCGAGCAGGATATCAAGCGGGTGATGGGCAAAACAATGGACGTGATAGGAGATATTTTTTTCCCGGAGCTTACTTCGGCGGAACAGAAATCTCTGGTTGGAAAATGCGGTGACTGGGAGAATGAGTATCTCCGCAGAAACGGAGGAAAACTTTACCCGGAGTTGGAGAATACACTGAAAAAACTCAAAGAACAGTATCATCTGTATATCGTAAGTAACTGCCAGAGTGGCTATATCGAGGCATTTCTGGACTATTATAATTTTGGACAGTATTTTGAAGATATTGAATGTTATGGAAATAACGAGAAGAGCAAGGGGGATAACATCCGTCTTGTGATGGAGCGAAATGGTCTGGAGCAGACCATCTATGTCGGGGATATCCAGGGCGATTATGATGCGACAATGCAGGCGGGGGCGACCTTCATTCACGCAAAATATGGATTTGGAACGATCAATACAGAAGTTGCAGAAATCGAGAAGTTCAGTGACCTTCCGGAAGTGGCTGCCAGAGTGTTTCAGGAGATGAAAGCGTAACTGCCGCAGAACAGGATGACGAATGTGCGCACAATGAAATAAGAGGGAGACTGGTAGATTGGAACAGACGATGCAGGCAGAAAAAACAGAAGTTATACGCACGGGAATTACAGGCAGTACGCTCAAGATCATTGCTATGATCACGATGCTGATTGATCACATTGGGGCAACCATTGTGTTACAGCTTGTCCAGCGAAATTCGGATAATTTTGATGCATTTGGAAATGTGCGTATGACAGGGATGGTTATCCTGTATTATGTTCTGCGTGGCATTGGCAGATTGGCATTTCCCATTTTTATTTTTCTGTTGCTAGAGGGATTTCAGTATACACATAACCGGTTTCTCTATATTGGACGACTGCTGCTTTTTGCGATTATTTCGTAGATTCCGTTTGATCTGGCAGTGAATCTGTCGACGAATAGCATCTTGAAAGGGCATGTATTGGAATTTACCAGCCAGAATGTATTCTTTACACTGGCAATCGGCATGATTGTGCTGACGGTATTGGAGGGACTGCGAGTCCTGCAAATAGATACGATTTTGAAAACGATTCTGATCGTTGGTGTGACTGCGCTTGGGGCAGCACTTGCATATGCGTTGCATACTGATTATGGTGCGATTGGCGTATTGGCAATCTGTGCGGCGTATGGATTCCGGAATCAAAAAAAGGAACTGCAGATGGCAGTTCCCTGTATTGTATTATCGGTATTAAACATGTCAGAATTATGTGCGCTTGCGGATGCTGGCATTGTGCACTTCTATAATGGGAAGCGTGGCTTAAAACTAAAATGGGTATTTTACATATTCTATCCGCTGCATTTGCTGATTCTTGCAGGCATCTGCGTGCTGCTTTTTAAATAGAAAATATTATGCATAATTGTTATACATCAGACCACTGTAAACAGACTGCGTATAGGTTGCGGTCTGTTTTTCTTTTGCGTTCGGATATGTCACGATCAGGCGGTCGATGTAAGCGAGCGGATCTAAGGTCAGACGATTCACTGTCTTTCCGATATCTGCCCGAAGGCTGGAATTTTCTCCAAACAGTGTATTTAATGTATCGTACGAAATGCCGTTTGCCTGTGCAACATCAAACTGCATGCGATGATCCTCGCCAATGGTAATGCCGATGGAGGCAAGCTGTTCCTCATGACGTGTGACAATACCAGAGATATCGTGATAGAGGTTGCGGCTTCCGATCGAGGTTGGCTCGCCCTCCTCAGAGAGGGTAACTAACTGATTGTATGCATCAGTGAAATTTGTCATTTGATCAACAAGTAGGCTTTTGTCCGGTGTGAACTGCACATTTACTGGTGTATCTGTGACCTTATGAAAATCAAATTCCGCAACTTGATTGATCGAGATATGATTGGAGGTTGAGGAATGCACCAGATCGTTGATGTAAAATCGCGCATTTTCCGGATAGGTCTGTATCTGATTGAGTCCGAAAGTATCAACTACTTCGGCACCCTGTTTTTTATCAAATGTAAAATATAAGGAAGAAACGGTCTCTGGCGTACCTGTATCCGCAGAAGCGAGCATAAGTGCACTCGTATTTCCTTCCTTTATAATAGAAGCGCGTACATCAATATGCCTGCGGTTGATCTGATCGGCAAGCTGTTCCTGCAAAGACAGGTTTGTATCAGCACCGGAAACAGACAATGTAAATGGGAGATTGCCATGTATCGTCTGCATGGAGAAGCTGTAGCTGCCCGGTGCAAGTGCCGTGCCGTCGGAATCAAGGTAAGTGCCGACATTTACCTGCTCGTTGGCAAGCTGGTCGATCTGCAGAGTCATATGATCCGGGAGTTCGCCAGACGCATGTGCACGGAAAGAACCAGATACCGCATCTGGATTATCTGTGAAGATCTGCTTCTTTGTGTAAAGCTCACTGTCTGGATTCGCCAATTGGTCGGTGATGTCACGCAGGGTTAGCGCCTGTTCCTTGATATCAATCATATGCTCCTGTCTCGATTCCGAGAGGGAAACCAGATAGAGCGGGGATGACTGATTGTATTTGGAAATACTGTTGTAAACCGCTTTGAGTTCGGAAGCCTTGTGCGTGCGTGTGCGACGCTTCGGTACAAGATCATGGTTTAAATAATTGTACACTTGTGATATATTCATATAAGAAGGCCTCCTTTCCCAATATAATGGTTTTGTTATAATTAAATATATTATAAATATCGTAAAAATTCAACTTTTTCCTTGACTTTATATGCAGGTTTTGTTATTCTAAAGCTTGCGATGGAAGAGGTCCTTTTTTTTTGCACGAAAAAAGAGGATTCTAAGATGTCATCTGTGAAAAAATAAATATGGAGGTGGACAGTTGTGCGTGTAAAAATTACATTGGCATGTCAGGATTGTAAACAGCGTAATTACAATATGACAAAGGATAAGAAAACGCATCCAGACAGAATGGAAACAAAGAAGTATTGTAAGTTCTGTAAGAAGCACACGATGCACAAGGAAACAAAGTAATCGGAGGAGTAGTCTATGTCAAAAAAAGAAGAGACTTCTTCACCTTCCTTGAAGAGAAGCTGGTTTCAGGAGCTGAAAGCAGAGTTCGGCAAGATCACTTGGCCGACAAAGGACAAGCTCGTGAGACAGTCTGCGGCTGTAATCGTGATTTCCGTAATTCTCGGATTTATCATTGCAGGTGTGGATTACCTGTTACAGATCGGTTTAACTTATATTGTTGGTTAGGTAGGTGAATGTATGTCAGAACTATTCGAAAACGAAGCTGCAACATCTGGAACACCAGAAAGCGGAATTCCGACCGATGGTGAGGCAAGATGGTATGTAGCTCATACCTACTCAGGTTATGAGAACAAGGTGAAAAATGATATCGAGAAGACTGTTGAAAACAGAAAGCTTCAAGAGCAAATCCTTGAGGTAACCGTACCGGTTCAGGAGGTAATTGAGACAACAAAGACAGGCGCGAAAAAGACAGTTCAGAGAAAGTTGTTTCCGGGTTATGTTCTGGTTCATATGTATATGAACGATGTTACATGGTATGTAGTTCGTAACACACGGGGTGTTACAGGATTTGTAGGTCCGGAATCCAAGCCGGTTCCTTTGACAGAGCGCGAGATGCGTGCGATGGGTATCGTGACTGAGGCACCAGTGGTTCACATTGATGTGGAAGTTGGCGATCAGATCAAGGTTATTACCGGAGCTTGGGAAGGCAATGTTGCTGTTGTTAAGGCAATTAACGAGAGCAAGAGAACCGTAACCATTGACGTTGACATTTTCGGACGTGCTACATCTGTTGAGATTGGATTTGGAGATATCCAGAAGATGTAAGAGGTTTAGGAGGTAGCTATAATGGCTAAGAAAGTAGAAGGATATATTAAATTACAGATTCCTGCAGGAAAGGCAACACCTGCACCACCTGTTGGTCCTGCACTTGGACAGCACGGTGTAAACATTGTACAGTTCACAAAGGAGTTTAACGCAAGAACTGCTGATCAGGGCGATATGATCATCCCTGTTGTTATCACAGTTTATGCAGATAAGAGTTTCAGCTTTGTAACTAAGACTCCACCGGCAGCAGTACTGCTTAAGAAGGCGTGCGGCCTTAAGTCAGCATCTGCAGCACCGAACAAGACAAAGGTTGCAAAGATTTCTAAGGCTAAGGTTCAGGAGATCGCTGAGCTGAAGATGCCAGACCTGAATGCAGCAAGCCTTGAGGCTGCTATGAGCATGATCGCTGGTACAGCTCGTTCTATGGGAATCGAAGTTGAGGACTAATAAGAAATAATCGTAGGAGGGTCGCTCCCGCAAAAACTACAGGAGGTTTATTTGAATGAAAACAGGTAAGAGATATTCAGAAGCTGCAAAGCTTATTGAAAAGACAAAAACATATGACTTAGAAGAGGCTGTTGCACTCGTTAAGAAAACAGCTAGCGCAAAGTTTGATGAGACAATCGAAGCTCACTTCCGTTTGGGCGTAGATGGTCGTCATGCAGACCAGCAGGTTCGTGGTGCAGTTGTTCTTCCTCACGGAACAGGTAAGACTGTAAAGGTTCTCGTATTTGCTAAGGGTAACAAGGTAGACGAGGCTCTTGCAGCAGGCGCTGATTACGCAGGTGGAGATGAGCTTGTACCAAAGATCCAGAACGAAGGCTGGTTGGATTTTGATGTTGTTGTTGCTACACCAGATATGATGGGTGTTGTTGGACGTCTTGGACGTGTCCTTGGACCAAAGGGCTTGATGCCAAATCCAAAGGCTGGTACAGTTACTATGGACGTAACAAAGGCAATCAACGATATTAAGGCTGGTAAGATTGAGTACAGACTTGATAAGTCAAACATTATCCACGTGCCAATTGGAAAGGCTTCTTTCACAGAGGAGCAGTTAACAGACAACTTCCAGACTTTAATAGATGCAGTTGTTAAGGCTAAGCCTGCAGCAGCAAAGGGACAGTACATTAAGAGCTTAGTAGTAGCTTCTACAATGGGTCCTGGCGTAAAGCTGAACGTTACAAAGTACTAAGATTTAGCCGTAACAGAGAAAAGAGTGTGAATGGATTCCGACACGGAGTGCATGCGCACTCTTTTTTTCTTGCTTTTCAGACGCAATAATAGTAAAATTAAAGTACTTGAGACATCGAGAAAGTAATTTATACCAAGGGGGTACAGACAATGGAAAAGGAACAGATTGTAACGAAACTTACGGAAGTGATTCATGATGTGTTACCGGAATTGGATGAGGTAGATATGCATGCAAATATGGTAAACGAATATGGCGTGAATTCCGTATCTTTGATTCGCCTGCTCGTAGCAGCAGAAAGCAAGTTTGATATTTCATTTACCGATTATGAGCTTGCACTCAGCGATTACGATTCGTTCAGCGATATTGCAGCAGTGATAGCGGAAAAACTAGCATAGATTGGGAGGAACAGTAAAATGGCAGATATGAAAAAATTACCAGTAACATATCCAATGATTACATCTTGGCAGTGGCATGCAACACTGTTTTCCATTCTCTCAGATGATGAGAATGCAAAGAAATGGATTTTCAGCAACTACATTCAGCTTCGTTGCTACAACATTCAGGAGATCTTCACAGGCGATGATATGCTTCTCGCAGATATGATGCCAGGAAGCAGCGCATTGAAGCAGTGTCCATACCTGATGTTCTCACTTCTTACGAAAGAGCAGATTCAGAGCTATTGTGGAAACATCATTGATTTCATTATCAAGACTATCGACCTGAATGGATATGTATATGGCGTATTTGATGAGGCAAAGATTTTGTGTGATGCAGAGGTAGATTACAAGTTCCCTCATGAGTTATTCATCTATGGATACAACCGTGACGAGGAAGTATTCTATGTAGGAGACTTCACATTCCAGGATCATTATTCATATAACACAGTCAGCTTCTCTGATCTGGAGCGTGGCTATGAAGTTATCACAGAGCAGGATGACCATGTATTTAAGGATGATCACAAGGGTGGCCGTGGATTGTATGTTGTTATGAAGAACACTGAGCATCCAATCTATGAAGTGGATATCGAGCTGATTAAGCAGACAATCAGTGAGTACCTGAATTCTCAGGATACAAAGGATCATTTCCGTATGCTTCGTAACCGTTTTGATGATACAACATTTGGTATCAAGGTTTATGACAAGGTGCTTGCACAGATCGAGAAGCAGCTGCATGCAGAGGAGCCAGATTTCGATATCCGTGCATTGCATGTAATGTATGACCATAAGGTTTTGATGTTAGAGCGTATTAAGTATCTGATGAATCACGGATTCCTGAAATACAATGAGGATACGATCAATGAGTACCAGACGGTTGTTTGTAATATGCTGACCGCTCGTAACCTGCTTGTCCGTATTTCTATCACAGGTGAGATTGAGTCTTCAGTCAGATTCAAGACATACCTCGATGCAGCAAAGGAGAAGGAAATCAGCATTCTCTTCCGTATTCTTGCAGAACTGGAAGATAAATAATATGACAAAGATTCATGTATCGGTTGTAAAAGTAAATCGTGAATACTTAGAACAACATTTTGATGAATTGGTTGAACGCTTATACCCGGAACGAAAGTCCCGGGTATTGGCTTTTCGTAGGCGGGAACCAGCATATACATCGATCGTAGCAGGTTTATTGTTGCAGACACTTGTAGAAGAAAAGCTTGGTATCTCCCCACAGGCATTGGTGCTTGAAAAAAACGAGAATGGAAAGCCAACGGTACAGGGACATCCAGCGTTTTATTTCAATCTCTCCCATGCGGGTGATTATGTCGTGCTGGCGCACGGTGATGTGCCCCTGGGGGTCGATATCGAGCAGATCCGGGAAAAGGATAATCTGCGTGTTGCCAGACGTTGCTTTACCGAGCGGGAGTATGCTTATGTATCCGGACAAAAAGAGGTGGTATCTCAGGAGACGGCAGGTGCGCCTGGTGAGGTGGCGGAGAAATTGGGGTTCGAGCCGGATGACAGTTTGTGTGCAGAGCGGTTCTTCTATCTATGGACGATGAAAGAGGCATATCTGAAGCTTACAGGCGATGGAATCAGTGTGCCGCTCAATTCCTTTGAAATCGATCCGGTGCAGAAAACCGTCATTGGTACATCGTACCGGTATTTTATGCTTCGGATGGATGATTATTGGATTTCTGTGTGTGCGGAGGGGGATTGTACCGTGGAATACAGGCTGGATTCCTGCATCCGTTTTTGAGATGGTCGGTTATGCCGATCTTATGGAGACATCCAGGTTTGTACGTTTGGACTTTTGAGGATTTTGAAATTTGAAATTTGAATTCAATTTTGTTAAGAAATCGCTTGACATTTAGTTGAAACTACGATAGAATATCATCTGTTGTGAGACACAACACAGATGCGGTCGTAGCTCAGCTGGATAGAGCACTTGGCTACGGACCAAGGTGTCGGGAGTTCGAATCTTCTCGGCCGCATATCTTAAAGCTTTCCAATTTATTGGGAAGCTTTTTTTTCGTATAAATAAGGCAGATAAGACGAGAGAGTCGATCTTTAATTTTATAGTTAATATGCGAGCCATCAAAATGTAAATAAGGATGCAACATATCAACGAATTCTCAAGCAGACCATTGGAGCACATCAGCACTTAACGAGGAAAGTGACAATTCGTAGAATTGATACTTTGCGAGTTTAGTGTCTGCTATGTGCGGAAGTGAGCGGGAGCGCGTCTGCGTAGAATTACGTTGTATGTTGCCTCCGTAAAACATATTAAATGGCTCGCAAACTAAAATAAAAAGACGATCGAACCTCGACCGTCTTATAAGCTGGGCTACCAGGATTCGAACCTGGAAAATGCTGGAGTCAGAGTCCAGTGCCTTACCGTTTGGCGATAGCCCATCATTATGAAGTTTGGAGACTCTTTTGTGTCTCACAAGATGGTATTATATTACATGTCTTTTGAAATTGCAAGCCTTTTTTGAAAAAAATTTACAAAAAGTTGAAACATACTACAATTCCGCCTACTTGTCAGGAATTGGATAAATAATTGTTTGACAAACGGAAACAAATACTATATGATTGCTTACGTTGAACGCTAGGAGAAAACAAAGATTTTTGTAAATCGATTGCGTAGTGAACAACCATTTGAAAGGAAGTAAGTATGAGTAGCGTAATATATGTGGTTCCGTGGGCCATTTGTGATACAGAAAGCATATATGTGAAGAAAGTCAAGGGCGACGATGTACAGGTGCCAGAGAAGGGCAGTGAGTTTAATTCATGGTGCATTCGAAACGTGATTGCAAGTCCGGATCGCAGAACAAAGGATACGTATGCGATTGTGGATGTATTCAATGGCTATAAGGAAAAGATGAATGAGAAGGGCATGTCTGTGTTCTCACTTACCAATTCACAGGATGTATTGGAAAATCTGGGCTTCCAGAAAGCAGATGATACAGAGGCATCATTTATAAAGAATAAAGTTTTGAAGTTGAATAAGGACAAGAAAAAATAGACCACGCATGTTTGTGGTCTATTTTTTAGAAAGTAGGAAAAAATGATAGAAATTGGAAAATGGAATGATCTGAAAGTCATTCGCTCGAAAGACTTTGGTATATACCTTGGTGAAGAGGACAGCTCGACGGCAGAGACGGTGCTGCTTCCGAGAAAACAGGTGCCGGAGGGTGTGAAAGCCGGTGCATCCCTGCGCGTCTTTATTTACCGTGATTCACAGGACCGAATCATTGCGACAACGAATACACCATTGATCACAGTCGGTGAGGTAAAGAAGCTGCAGGTAAAGAGCGTGACAAGCTTAGGTGCATTTATGGACTGCGGGCTGGAACGTGACGTGCTGCTTCCATTTAAAGAACAGACGGCGAAGGTGGAGGCTGGGAAGTCCTATCTGGTGCGGATGTATGTGGATAAATCCGGACGTCTGGCAGTGTCAATGAAGATAGGAAAAGAATTGCAGCCAATCGAAGGCTACGAAGAAGGACAGGATTTCGTTGGAACCGTGTATGAGTTCAAGAAGGATTTTGGTGCATTTGTGGCAATTGACGACAAATATCCGGGACTCATCTATACAAGTGAATTGTATGCGCCAGTGCGGGTCGGCGATGAAGTACATGGCAGAATCGTAAAGATCCGTCCGGATGGAAAGGCAGATCTCGCGTTGCGGAAGCTTGCGTATGCGCAGATGGAAGAGGACAGTGAGATGGTATATGCCGTTATAAAGAGTTATAAGGGCGTTTTGCCGTTTACAGATAAGGCAGATAAGGATATAATCAAGAAGGAGTTCGGACTCAGTAAAAACTCGTTTAAGCGCGCCTGTGGACGTCTCTTAAAAGAGGGAAAGATCCGCATTACGGAGAAGACAATCGAACTCGTTGATTAGATAACATTTATAGGAGGTACTTATATTATGAAGACAGTGATTCAGACACCAAAGGCACCAGCCGCAATCGGACCATATTCACAGGCGATTGCAGTTGGAGATATGATTTATACATCAGGTATGATTCCAATCATTCCAGAAACGGGCGAGCTTGAGACAGGCGATGTTAAGGCACAGGCGAAGCAGGCAATCGGAAACCTGATTGCGTTGTTGAATGAGGCAGGCAGCGATGCGGAGCATGTGGTAAAGACGACGGTATTTATTAAAGATATGAATGATTTTGCGGCAGTGAATGAAGTATATGCAACGTTCTTTGAGAAAGACTGTCCGGCACGTTCGTGTGTGGAGGTTGCAAGACTTCCAAAGGATGTGAAGATTGAAATCGAAGCAATCGCAATCAAAAAATAATATAATAAGTATATTGAACAGTAAAAACAAGTGAAAACGCTCGATTATGTTATTTTCTGCTTGCATAATTACATATGAGTGGTAAAATAAAGGGCAGATAATACGCATGAGGGAAAGGAAGTAATAAATCATGAGCAAAAATATTGATTGGTCTTCACTCGGCTTTGGCTATGTGCAGACAGACAAGCGTTTCGTATCAAACTATAAGAACGGTGCATGGGATGATGGTGTACTGACCGAGGATGCAACAGTTAATCTGAGTGAGTGTGCCGGAGTTCTTCAGTATGCACAGACATGTTTTGAAGGTTTGAAGGCATATACAACAGAGAAGGGACAGATCGTGATTTTCCGTCCTGACTTAAATGCATCCCGTATGGCAGATTCCTGCAAGCGTCTGGAGATGCCTGTATATCCGGAGGATAAGTGGGTTGATGCAGTCGTAAAGACAGTAGAGGCGAATATTGACTGGGTACCACCATATGGTTCCGGTGCAACCCTGTACATCCGTCCATATATGTTCGGCAGCAACCCGGTTATCGGTGTAAAGCCAGCGGATGAGTATCAGTTCCGTGTATTCTGTACACCAGTTGGTCCTTACTTCAAGGGCGGTGCAAAGCCAATCGTAATCCGTGTCAGTGATTATGACCGTGCAGCACCTCATGGAACAGGTCATATCAAGGCTGGATTGAACTACGCTATGAGCTTATATCCAATCGTAGATGCACATAATCAGGGCTTCGCTGAGAATATGTATCTGGATGCTGCAACACGTACAAAGGTAGAGGAGACAGGTGGAGCAAACTTCATCTTCGTTACAAAGGATGGCACATTGGTAACACCAAAGTCAGACAGTATCCTTCCTTCTATCACACGTCGTTCATTGATGGTAGTTGCGGAGAAGTACCTTGGCATGAAGGTGGAGCACAGAGAGGTTTACTTCGATGAGGTTAAGGATTTCGCAGAGTGTGGTCTGTGTGGTACAGCTGCAGTTATCTCTCCAGTTGGAAAGATTAACGACCACGGCAAGGAAATCTGCTTCCCAAGTGGAATGGAAGAGATGGGACCATATACAAAGAAGCTGTATGACGCTCTGACAGGTATCCAGATGGGACGTATCGAGGCACCAGAAGGCTGGATTAAGGTAATCAAATAATTTATGAATAAAAAAATATTAACCATCACAATTCCCTGCTATAATTCGCAGGACTATATGAAGAAGTGCGTGGATCACGCATTGCTTGGTGGCGAACTGGTAGAAATACTGATTGTGGATGATGGATCTACAGACGACACCGCGAAGATCGCAGATGCCTATGCGGAGAAATATCCGACGATCGTAAAGGCAATTCATAAAGAAAATGGTGGGCATGGCGATGCGGTGAATACCGGTATCGCTCATGCAACCGGAGTCTATTTCAAGGTCGTTGACAGTGATGACTGGCTTGATAAAGAAGCCTATAAGCAGGTGTTGAAGGTCTTGAAGAAGCTTGTGGAAGATGAGAAGGATTTAGATGTCCTGCTCTCCAACTATATCTATGATAAGGTGGAACGCCGGAAGAAGCGTGTCATGCGTTATCATGGTGCTTTGCCGGAGAAACGGATCATAAGCTGGGAAGACAGCCGGATTCGGTTCAACAAGTTTCAGTATGTATTGATGCATTCGGTGATTTACCGGACACAGCTGCTGAAGGACTGCGGACTGCAACTTCCGAAGCATACATTTTATGTGGATAATCTCTATATCTTTGAACCGATGATCCATGTGAAGAAGCTGATGTACTTAAATGTCGACTTGTATCACTATTATATTGGCAGAGAAGGACAGTCGGTCAATGAAAAGACGATGATGAAGCGGATCGATCAGCAGATGCTTGTCAATCGGACGCTGATCCAGTTTTTCAGTGAGAACCGAAAAGAACTCCCTCCACAGATGTACCGTTTCCTGTTCCAGTACTTAGATATGATGATGTGTGTTGCATCGAGTATCTGTGTTGTATCGAAGGACAAGGAGCTGTATAAGAAGAAAAAAGAGCTGTGGAAGTATCTGAAGGATACGGATGCAGAATTATACAAGGAGCTTCGAACAACGTTGTTTGGAATCACATTCAATCTGCACGGACCAACGGGCAGATGGTTTGCAAGAACCGGATATCGTCTGTTCCAGAAGTTGTTTGGATTTAATTAGACAAATAAAAAAATTCCGAAGTTTGTTTATATCAGACTTCGGAATTTTTTATTTATCATTGTTTCTTTCTGCCCCAAGGGATTACATAGACAATCGGATAGAGGATTGCTGCCAGCGCAAATGCACCGATGACATCCCATACGGAATGCTGCTTCAAAAACATGGTAGATAAGATGATCAGGATGCCGATGATTGTTGCGATTACCTTGATCCATGTTTTATCTTTCATGCCCTTGCTCCTGTACAGGGCAACGAGACAACCAAGTGTGTTAAATACGTGCAGACTTGGGAATACGTTCGTGCTTGTGTCTGTCTTATACAGCATCTTGACGAGTTTTGCACACAGGTTATTGTTGTAGGAGATATCCTGCCGCAGATCCAGACCATTGTGCCAGATGGTGCAGATGATCAGGAAAATCGTCATGCCGCTGAACAGATACGCACAGCATTGATAATATTCTTTCTTGGAATAGAAAAATTCATAGCCGACAATCGCCGGGACGAACAAAAACCACATAAAATACGGAATAATAAAATATTCACAGAACGGAATCTTGTAGTCGATTGGCATCGATACAAGATGAAAATCCGTAGTTACTGTCTTTTCCAGCCACATAAACCATGGCATGTAGAAAACGATGTAGAGTAGTGTCCATATGTGGTTATATTTTCTGATGAATTTTCCTGCCTTCATAAGGGGGTGTGAAAACCTTTCTTTTTCTTTTGTGTCACAAATCTGTTTGCCGACAGGAGTTAGTATATCATGCTTCCTCAGAATGTGCAATCGCAGCGCCAACAAATCCTAAGAATAATGGATGAGCTTTGTTAGGACGACTCTTAAACTCTGGATGCGCCTGTGTTCCGATAAACCAAGGGTGATCTGGAAGCTCGATCATTTCTACGATATGACCATCTGGAGATAAACCAGACAGGAGCATGCCGTGATCGGTCAGAACCTTTCTATAATCGTTGTTTACCTCATAACGATGTCTGTGACGTTCGTTGATGTGGTCCGTACCATATAACTGGTATGCTTTTGAACTCTTATCAAGTACACAAGGATAAGAACCAAGTCTTAGTGTTCCGCCTAAGTCTGTGACACCATTCTGGTCAGGCATGATATGGATGACCTGATGGCTGGAACTAGGGTTGAACTCGGAGCTGTTCGCATCCGGATAGCCGACAACATTTCTTACGAATTCCACGATGGTAAGCTGCATACCAAGACATAAGCCAAGGTATGGAATCTTGTTCTCCCGTGCATAGGTAATTGCCTCGATCATACCCTCGATACCACGGTCGCCGAAACCACCTGGAACTAAGATACCGGATACATCTCCTAAGATCTCTGCAACATTTTCCTTTGTTACAAGTTCGGAATCTACCCACTTGATCTCAACATCCGCACGATGTGCGACACCGGCATGCTTCAGGGATTCTACAACAGAGATGTAAGCGTCGTGCAGGCTGACATATTTTCCAACTAAAGCGACACGTACCTTCTTTTGCGGATGCTTCCAGTTGTCCACCATGGTGATCCAGTCGTCAAGATCTGGCTTTGGACATGGGATATGGAGGCATTTGCAGGCCGCATCGGCAAGCTTCTCGTGCTCCATAGCAAGTACCACTTCATATAATACATCCACGTCCAGATTCTGGATGACACATTCGCTAGGAACGTTACAGAAGCTGGCAATCTTATCTTTAATTGCTTTGTCTAACGGAAGGTCGGAACGGCAAACCAAGATATCTGGCTGGATACCAAGTGACTGACAAGTTTTTACACTTGCCTGTGTCGGCTTTGTCTTCAGTTCGCCGGATGATTTTAAGTAAGGAATCAGTGTGACGTGGATCATGATGCAATTCTCATGTCCGACATCCAACTGAAACTGACGAATGGCTTCCATGTACGGCTGGCTCTCGATATCGCCGACAGTACCGCCAACTTCGATGATCGCAATCTCATCGTCTTTTGCATCTGGATTGCGATAGAAACGATCTTTGATTTCATTTGTAATATGAGGGATGATCTGAACCGTATGACCGCCGAAATCGCCACGGCGCTCCTTGTTCAGGATGCTCCAGTAAACCTTTCCTGTTGTCACGTTAGAACCCTTGTTCAGACTCTCATCGATAAAACGCTCGTAGTGTCCAAGATCCAGATCGGTTTCTGCACCGTCATCTGTTACAAATACTTCGCCATGCTGAATCGGATTCATGGTTCCTGGATCCATATTGACATATGGATCAAATTTCTGGCTGATCACTTTGTATCCGCGCGCTTTCAACAGACGTCCAAGTGATGCCGCGGTAATTCCTTTACCGAGACCGGATACAACGCCGCCAGTGACAAAAATGTACTTTACTGCCATAGCTCATTCCTCTTTCCGTTTGATTTTTATATTATCATTCTTTTTGCTTTAGAAAAATTCAAAAATCATTATAAACGAAAAGGAAAACGAAGTCAATTACAAATGGTTAGAATAAAACATAAGCTGAAAGACGCGGTTATCCTTTTTATTCTGCCGGAACAAATATTTGCCGGATTTTCCCATTTTGCGGTAGGATTTCACGTCTTGATACTTCGTTACAATGTTCAAAAACTGTTGTTTCTCCTCTGGCACATGGTAGATTCGTTCAAAGGATTTTGCCTGTCTGGAGATGTGACCGCCATTTGTACGGCTCTGCTTCAGGCGGCGGAAGAATTTGGAACAGCCGGAAGGAGCTGCTGCACCAAGCGTATTTCCTGCATGCTGGCGGTACTTATAATGAGCGGCGCTGTCGTAGTAAACTTCGCCGAAACAGGACGCAACTAGATAGAGCCACCAGTCGTGCATGTAGATATCCTGTGGCATACTGATTCGGATATAAGACATAAGTGCCTGATTAAATACAATGCTTGCACCGCGGGCGATGTTCTCAATCAATGCGTTCCGAAAGTCCGGAATCAGTTCTTTGCCTGCGGTCTGCATAGATTCTGAAAGTGGATTTAATGCGTCGTCAGTATTCCATGCATCACAACAGTAGAGAAGTGGAGTTGCAAAGACACGGATCTGGGAATCGTTCTTTTTTTTCTTCGGGGATTTGGCTTTGCGCATCTGTTCGAGCTTCTGGCAGGCGATGGAAAGTTTGTCTTCGTCCCACACATCGTCCTGATCGGAGAGGGCATAGAAATCCACGTCTGGATCAGATAATTCAAATAGGCGGAAAAAGGAAGCAACAACGCCGCAGTTTTCGCCACATAGGTAACAAATGTTATCGTGGAGCGCGGCATAGGCGCGCAGGATATCCACGGTGCCATCGGAAGAACCGTCGTCGCGGACGAAGAGCTTCACGGCAACATTTTTCTGATTCAAGATACTGTCTAATTGTTCTTTCAAGTAAGCTTCGCCATTGTAAGTAGATAGCAGAACCTGAACTGTATACATAATAGTCTCCTTTTATAAATGCAATGTCGTAGACCGTTAATCGGTCAACTCTGTATAAATCGTAGTCATAAGCTTGTGTACAAGCGAAATATCAAAATATTTCCTGCAGTTTGTCTGGTTTTCTTCACCAAGTGCCTGTGCAAGTGCCGGTTCATTGAGAATTTTATTGATTTTTGCTGCATATGCGTCTGCGTCCTTCGTTGGAAGCAGGTAATGCTTGCTGCGTGTATGTGGCTCTGAGGCAAGCAGATCGCGGTTTCCGCGGATATCCGAAGCGATGATTGGAAGTCCGGCAGCCATCGCCTGCATGACAGCGACGGATAATCCCTCCTGAAAGCTTGTAAATAAAAACAAATCCGCGCAGTGATACAGATCCAGCACATCCGTATGATAGCCCGCGAAAAATACACGGTCACCAACCTGCAGTTTCTGCGCTAGTTCCTTTAACGATGGTTCGAGAACGCCTTTGCCACAGATCGCAAGGATTGCATCATCACGGTTGGACTTGGCAAATGCGCGGATCGAAGTCTCTACGTTCTTACGTGGAATCAATTCCGCAACCGTCAGTATAATCTTCTTGTCGGACGGCAGACCGAATCGTCTGCATACATCCGCTTTGTCAACACAGATGGAAGCAATCGTATCCGTATCCACGCCAACGCCTGGTACATAATGGACATTTGGGTGATGAAACCGTCGTTTCGCCGCCTGATAATCCTCCTGATTTAAGGTAATCAGACAATCTGTTACATGGGACAGCCATTTTTCAACATTGTAATAAAGCAGATAATTCTTGATACCCGCACCACGGAAGAAGTGAAAACCGTGGACAAAGTAGATTACTTTTGTGCCATCTTTACGGAATTTCTTCGCGGCAAGCCGACCGACGACACCGCCAAATGGTGTTTGTGTATGCACGATCTGGCAAGGGTGGTTCCGCATATAGCGTTTCAGAATCCGGATGGACTTAAACGCTTTCCCAAGTTCTGTGATCTTCCGTGGAATCGGCAGATCGATGATCTCGATATCCTGTGCAGCAAGCTCGCTTGCGAACGCATGGATGCGTTCCACCGTGCTTGAATTCCCTTCCTGAAAATTCGCAGCAACGGAGATCGTGTAGCCCATATCCTGTAAGATGCGGATATTATCTTTATTAAAATGGTCGATCATTGATGCGGAATTCGCAATCAATAAGGCATGTTTTTCCATATACTAATGTCCTGTTTGTGTTCTTATAATCTCATTGTAGTCGTATGGGAAAATCCGTGATACAGATTTCCGTAATCAATATAAATTATACTACAAAATGTAATTCAATACAATTCAATACAATTCAATACAATGCAAGACATCGGAATAATGTGCACAGTGTGCGTCGTGGAAATATGTATAAAATAACTGCGAGCAATATAAAAAAATATGCTATACTTTTAAATTGGATCAAGAAATGAAATTACAATAGTTATGTTATACAAGGAGAAATACTATGAAATTTGCACATATTGCAGATGTTCATCTGGGGACGAGAAGAGAAACACCGTATCTGTATGACGGATTTTTAAATTTTATTGACTACATGGAACTGCATCCGGTGGATATGATCTTTATTACCGGAGATCTGTTTGATCATGTGCCAACGAAGGAAGATATCATGTTTGTTGATACGCAGCTGGCACGTCTGCCGAAGACCGATATCCTGTATGTCACGGGAGAGTGCGATTATCTTGCCAGGGACAGTGTTCTTTGGAACTATGAATTTGTATCACGGACGTATCTGCTCAATTGCGAGGATATTCATAACCATGTGCCGGATGGGGAGCGTGCGGAGCGCAATTCCTATGCGGAAGGTATCGCGGATAGTCTGCATTTTGCAAAATACAATGTCGATGTCTACGGAATCTGCCAGTATAGCGCGTAGAATGAACGAAATGATTTCGACAGTGTATATGCCAGAAATCTCCGGGCAGTCAATATCTTTCTTGGACATGGAGGAAGTGCAAGGGTTTGTCCGTTTGATGTGGAAGATTTTGGAGGAAAAAATTTTGGGTATATCGGGCTTGGACATAAGCATCAGTATCTGGCATTTGAGAAGCAGCATGTATATTATCCGGGAAGTTTGGAGCCGATCAATGAGGACGAAACTGGAGAACATGGGTTTATCTATGGATATATCGACAAGCAGTTGACGAGTGTGAAATTTGTTCCAATCGCGATGCGCAGATTTGAGGAGAAGAAGGAAGAAAAACCGGAGTTTGATTATGAGCTGTTGCAGGAATTAAACAGGGAGAATGCATTTGGTAAATGTCTGCAGACGTTTGACCAGAAGCAGACGGAGCAGGTACAGATGGCAAAGAAGAAATATGCGGACGGCATGTTGGCAAGCTTGCAGGAACTGACGGGAAAACAGGCATTATCCACATACACACCGACACAGGTTGCAGAGGCGTGGGCGGAGCAGCAGTCACAGTTAAAGGCGGGACTGCAATCCTTGCAGCAGGAAATTGCTGCAAATGAGCAGGAACAGGCGGAACTCGAGGAAAAGCTTCTGGCGTGTCCGGATCAGACGGGGACGACGAATGTGCTGCATGAGGATATTGGAAAATTGCAGTTTGATCTGTCAAAATTAGAGTTTGAGGATCAGCAGGTGGACAAGAAATACAGCCGGAGACGGCTTGGGTTTGTCCTGTGGATTGATACGCCGCTTGCAATCGTATTGTCTCTGCTTGTCACGGTAGGCATGATCGATGTATTTTTTATGCAGGCATGGGAAGCGTGGTTCCGGTTGGTAACAAGTCTGATCGGATTTGAAATTGCATTTACGATTATAGGTTTTTGCGTGTATAATATGACAAAGATGCTGCGGAAGAAGTTGTTTGGCACAGAGATTCCTGTGGAGACACATGCGCGGCTGCAAAGTCAGATTCGTTTGTTGGAGAGTAAGATTCACGATCTGCAATTGGAAGAAAGTTCAAGATTTTTAGATCAGAAAAACTACGACGAGAACAGCCGGAGGATGAAAGAGGTACAGAAGCAGTACCAGCAGCTGTTGGAAAAATCAGAGGTGATCTTGTCTGTGCTGGATGTGAATGCTGACAAGATGGTGAAAGAATAAAAGTATAAACAGATATGGAATTACAAAAATTATACAGCAAGGTGCGGCAGGCGGTGGACGCTTACCAGATGATCGAGGATGGCGATAAGATTGCAATCGGTATCTCTGGCGGAAAGGACAGTCTGACACTCTTGTATGCACTGGCTGGAATGCGAAAATTTTATCCGAAGAAATATGATGTCGGAGCGATCACGGTTGACACTGGCGTAGGAAATATGGATTTTTCTAAGGTGAAAGAACTGTGCGAGTCGTTAAATGTTCCATATGAGATCATTCCGACGCAGATATTTCCGATCTTGATGGAGCGGCAGGAGAAGCGGATGTGTCCGCTCTGTGCGAAGTTGCGGAAGGGCGCATTTAATGAGGCCGCACTTCGACTGGGATGTAATAAGATTGCATATGCACATCATAAAGACGATGTCGTGGAGACATTTCTGATGTCACAGGTATTAGAAGGACGGGTACATACATTTTCGCCAGTGACGCATCTGGATGGTACAGAGCTTGATCTGATCCGGCCGCTTGTGTATGTGACCGAGGCGGAGGTGCGTGGGTTTATGCGGCGGTATCAGCTTCCTGTGGTGAAGAATCTGTGCCCTGTGGATGGTGCGACGAAGCGGGAGGCAGCCAAGCAGATGTTAGCACATATGGAGGAAGAATTCCCGAAGGCGAAAAGCCGGATGTTCGCGGCAATCCAGCGCGATCATATTGATGGCTGGTAAAATTATGCCTGCTTCTATGGAAATTTGAATTGATTTTTCGGGGCATCTGTGCTATCATGTCAGATGTTGGATTGATTTCCAATTTTATCGGTGCGTGGCTCAGCTTGGTAGAGCGCTGCGTTCGGGACGCAGAGGTCGTGGGTTCGAATCCCGTCGCACCGATTTTTTTGTACCCTTTTTTAGTAGGAAAGGAGGATCCGGCATGAAATTATTACTTGCAGAAGATGAAGTGGATATGTCCGAGGCGTTGGTCGACATTCTCACCTATCACAAGTATACGGTGGATGCCGTGTTTGATGGGGAAGAAGCACTCGATTATGCAACGATTGGCGAGTACGATGGCATCATATTGGATATCATGATGCCGAAGATGAGTGGCTTGGAAGTGCTGCAGAAGCTGCGGAACCGCGGTGACCGGACCCCCGTGTTGCTGCTTACGGCAAAGGCAGAAGTTGAAGACCGGATTGCAGGGCTGGATATGGGAGCAGACGATTATCTACCGAAGCCATTTGCGATGGGCGAGCTGCTTGCGCGCATCCGGGCAATGCTCCGGCGCAAGGAAGAATTTACTCCGGAGATCGTGAAATGTGGAGACCTGTCGCTCATATATTCAGATGATGAATATAGCAGTTACAGCAACATCTTCGGCAATGCCAAGACAGATATTACAGACGAGGATAAAGACCGTCTGATCGCTTCGCTGAAGTCTCTGAATGAGAATTCAGACATTGAAGATGTGGTAAATATGGACGAGGTAATACGATACTTTGTTGTGCACAATTTCGTCTGCAACTTCGACAGCTATACCGGTTCGATGATCCATAATTATTATTTGTACGAGGAGGATGGACAGCTTTCGATGATTCCGTGGGATTATAATCTTGCATTTGGCGGATTCTCTGCGGGCAGCGGAGACGGTGATTCGGCAACATAGATGGTGAACTATCCGATTGATACGCCGGTTTCTGGTGGAACAGTAGATTCCCGTCCGATGCTTGCGTGGATCTTTGTAGATGAGTGCTATACGGAACTGTATCACACGTATTTTGATACGTTTATCTCCGAGTATTTTGAAAGCGGATATTTCGAGAATCTGATTGCATCTTATGTCGAGCAGGACCCGACGAAATTCTGTACCTATGAGGAGTTCGAGACAGGCGTGGATACGTTGAAATCGTTCTGTCTGCTCCGTGCAGAGAGCATCCGCGGACAGGAATCCATCTACAAGTGATGGGCAGCAGGAAGATGATTCCGCACTCGTCGATGCTTCTTCCATTTCCCTTACGGATATGGGAAGCATGGGACACGGCGGCGGTACACCGGGCGATGGTGACCGACCGGATATGTCGGATGAGAACAGTGGACAGATGCCGGGTAACGGTGAGCGACCGGATATGCCGGATGGTGATGGCGGACAGATGCCGGAAAATGGTGACAGGCCGGATGGCAGTGTTGGAACACCGCCACGGATAGATTAATCTTAGAAGTCTCATCAATAATCAAACTTATAATAGAAAAGTTCAGAATGTAAATAAAAGTAACAATTTAAGTGAATCAACCGGAAAAACTGTGAATGAAAAGACCAGTCGTTTCCGGTTGATTTTTTTAAGTTTCTATTGTATGTTTGACATAATTTGAAGGCAGGAATCTCATAATACAGAAGAAAGAGAGTGAAGCAATGAATATATTTGATGTTGTAGGACCTGTGATGGTCGGACCATCGAGCTCCCATACCGCAGGTGCTGTAAAAATAGGATATATCAGCCGGAAGCTGCTGGGCGAACAGCCGGTCTCCGCACGGATTTTATTATATGGAAGCTTTCTGACAACCGGAAAAGGACATGGTACGCGGAAGGCGCTTGTGGCTGGGCTGCTTGGGATGCAGCCGGACGATGCGCGGATTCCGCAGGCGCTTACGCTTGCCGAAGAACGGGGCATGCAGATTGAATTCGGAGAGGCACAGTTAAAGGAAGCACACCCGAACACGGCACAGCTTTATCTGCAGGGACAGGAGGGCAGAAGCCTGGAAATCATCGGACAGTCGCTGGGCGGCTCCCGGATTAATATTGCCGAGATTGATGGAATCGAGACGAATTTCTCCGGTGATTATCCAACACTTGTCGTACACAATCAGGATCAGCCGGGACACGTGGCGGAGGTAACGTCGATGCTTTCACATAAAGGCGTGAACATTGCGTACATGCAGTTGTACCGCTCCAGCCGTGGCGGAGAGGCGGTTATGGTCGTGGAATGCGATCAGGAGATTCCGAAGGAGGGCATTGACTGGCTGAAGAAAGTCGAGGGCGTGAAGAAGGTCACGTATCTCGGACACGATACGGAAGCTATGGATAAGGGAGGAACTGCAAGATGATAACGTATCATTCAATTCAGGATATATTGGAATTGTGCGAGAAAGAACAGATGACGTTTGCGCAGGTAATCGAACGTGCGGATATGGAAGAACGCGCCGTGACGCAGGAAGCTTCCTATGCGAAGATGCAGAGCATGTATGAGGCGATGCGTCATGCGGATGCAACCTACGATGCAAAGCTTACGTCAGCATCCGGTCTGGTTGGCGGCGATGGCGAGAAACTTCGCGCATATAACGAGGCAGGGAAGAATCTCTGTGGTGACTTCTTAGGTCTGGTGATGGAGAAGGCAATCAAGATGGCGGAGGGAAATGCGTGCATGCGAAGGATCGTTGCGGCACCGACCGCCGGTTCGTGCGGCGTGATCCCGGCGGTGTTCCTGACGGCGCAGGAGAAGCTTGCATGCACAGAAGAACAGATGGTGGCGGCGATGTACATTTCCGCAGGGGTAGGTGCCGTCATTGCGGAAAATGCTTCGATTGCCGGCGCGTCTGGCGGTTGTCAGGCAGAAATTGGTTCTGCATCTGCGATGGCCGCAGCAGGGCTATGCTTCCTACAGGGTGGCACGAATGCGATGATCGCAAATGCAGCCGCGCTGGCGCTGAAAAACATGCTCGGACTTGCGTGTGATCCGGTCTGTGGACTGGTGGAAGTACCTTGTGTGAAACGGAATGTTGCAGGAGCTGTCAATGCAGTAAGCGCGGCACAGCTATCTTTGGCAGGGATTAAGAGTGCGATTCCGGTGGATGAAGTGATCGACGCAATGCGTAGAATCGGAAATGAAATGTCTCCGAACATAAAAGAAACGGGTCAGGGTGGACTTGCAACCACCCCGACCGCGATTCAAATAGGAAAGAGTTTATAATTGTGAAGAAATATTTATTGTTTAAGGTTGTGTGACTGCATAATCCGAAAAGCTTGTAGTCGAATCTGTCTTATTTGCACATCCACCAAGCAGGGCAGTTGTAAGCATCGTTACTGTTACAAGTGGTAAAATGTTTTTTTCTTCATAAAATCACGTCCTTTCAAATTGATTTTGTTTTCGTTTACAATACGAAGTATAGGGGACGAACCTTAAATCAACCTTAGAATTCTGAAAAAGTAGGGAAATAATAATCAAATATGCGAAACAGTGTTTAGCCTTTTCGGAAAATTAGAGATAAAAAATCAAGTGGTGACAATTTGCCACCACTTGTGAAAAAACAACCATATTTAGTTTACTTTTCATCCCTCTTCCGTACCGCCAGTGCCGGAACCAGTCCGATCACGAAAGGTACGATCCAGGTGAATAACCGGTAGATTACAAGTGCGGCTGCCACGGCATCGCCGTCCGGAATGACACAGGCGAAGAACAACGCGAATACAAAGTCAAGCGTACCGACACCGGATGGTGCCAGCATGACACAGCCAACCATGTTGCAGACGGCAGTAAGTCCCAGACAGGTTGCAACTGTGACAGAATAACTTCCGGCAAAGAAAATTCCCGGAATTGCATACCAGCATGCGAATTTGAAGAAATCCAAACCGACGACAGTCAGAAACAATCGCTTATCTTTCCATACGATGCGCCCTTGTTCCTGCAGATAGTCGATGGAAACCTGCGCTTTATCCAACAGCGGATACAGGCGGCTCTTTTGTTTCACAAGCTTTCGAGCCAGCTTCATGATCAGATCGGAGAATTTCTTGGAAACCGTTAATATAAACAAAAACAGACAGATTAACGAAATCACAACTGCACCGGCAAACATATACCACGCGTATTTGCGGATGCCACTGTGCCCGCTCAGAATCAGAAGGAGAAATGACACAACGCCGAATAAACCAATCGTAATTTTCTGGAATGTATATTGTGCGAGGGACATGCCGGTTGCGGTACTCACGCGGATGCCATGCAGATTATAATAATAAAGCTGTGCGACTCCGGTTCCGCTTCCAAGTGTTGCAATCCGGAAAAATGTACACAGGTATGCACAGGTGATTCCCTGCCATACTGATAAACGATGGTCGCAGGTGTTCGTCATTTCGCTGATGATACAGCCTTCCGCGATGAAATACAGATTTCCGAGCAGCAGACACACAACCAGTTTCCATACAGGAGTTATCTGGATTTCTTCCAGTGCTTCCTGCATCAGATCCTGATTTTTATAGCATACAAAAGCAATCAGCGCAAAGATAACCAACCATTTTGCGATGCTTTTTAATACCATTTTCTGATTTTTATCTGACTGATTTGTATCGTCCATTTTGTTCCCCCATTATATGGAAATAAAAGATAATAGCGTTATTTTAGTATGTTTGTCCAATCTTTGCAAGATATATTCCTGTTTTCACATTTTTCTCACAAATACATACAATGAAGTATACAAAAAGAATGTAAGAGGTAACCAGTTTGGATTCTTATAGAAATTATGGCTGCGGCAGAGGCCGTGGCATGAATCCGCGCGGCGCAAATAGCTGCTATCCGTGTTCAGGTACCGGTCGTTGTGTGATGCCGGGCGATACGATGTGCCGGAAACCATCCACACCGGATTGTGGTTGTGGAGATAAACCATTCATGCCAGATTGTGGTTGTGGTAATAAATCATCCATGTCGGATTGCGGCTGCGGTGATAAACCATCCATGCCAGATTGCGGTTGCAAGGAAATGCCGATGAAATCAGATTGTGGGTGTGCATCCATTCCACGCAGAAATAACTGCAGATGCGGAGATCCAAATGAACATATGCGGCACATGCCGGTTGGCATGGGCTATGTTCCAATGCAAAAATGGGAGGAAATGTATGATCCTGCGACGGCATTGTGTCAGGGTACAGCCTTTCCTTCTCTAAATCTGATTTTCTGCGGGAAGAGGGGGTAACGGATCATGAAACCTATGTGTAAAGCAGAGCTTCGACAGTTTATCGATCAGGTTTCCTTTATGATCGATGATATTACCTTATTTTTAGATACACATCCGGACTGCCGGGAAGCAATAGATGCCTACAATCATTTCAAAATGATGCGGTGCGAAGCAGTATCTGACTATGTAAAGCAGTATGGTCCGCTCAACCGTTATGATGTGGATACGTGCGACGATTGGAATGCATGGATCGATGGTCCGTGGCCTTGGGAAGGAGCGTGTGGTTGTTAAATGTGGATTTATGAAAAGAGACTTCAATGTCCCGTGAACATCAAGGAGACAAATGCAAAGCTGGCACAGGCAATCATATCACAATATGGCGGTCCTGACGGGGAAATGGGCGCATCCATGCGTTATTTGTCCCAGCGATATGCTATGCCATACAAAGAGTGTCAGGCAACTCTGACGGATATCGGAACGGAAGAACTCGGACATCTGGAGATTGTTGCATCCATCATCTACCAGTTGACGAAGAATCTTTCTATGGAAGAAATCAAGGCTTCCGGCTTTGACAAATATTATATCGATCATACGATTGGTATCTGGCCGCAGGCAGCGGGAGGCATTCCGTTTAACGCATGCGAATTCCAGAGCAAGGGGGATACGATTACCGACCTGTACGAGGATCTGGCGGCTGAACAGAAGGCACGCAGTACCTACGACAACATCCTCCGATTATGTAAGGATTATCCGGATGTTTACGAGCCAATCAAATTCCTGCGCGCACGTGAAGTAGTGCATTTCCAGCGATTTGGCGAAACACTTCGTCTGGTGCAGGATAAACTGGATGAGAAGAATTTTTATGCATTCAACCCGGCGTTTGACCGTTCGGCTCCATGTGTGGATAAGAAAAAATGTAATTGTGAGAAATAAGGATTTCCTGGGGCTTAATCCAATATAAAAAGGGACTGCCGTGTAATGGGGATGGCAGTCCCTTGATTTTGGGTTGCTGTGTGCTTTGATCTTTTACTCCTGCAGTGTATAAAATAACTTCGTCTCATCCACAATCCGATATTTCCCGTCGGTATAATCGACGATCATCACATTGCAGTTTTGCTGCAATCCGCCCGACCAGAAATCTTTGATTTCGTGTTTCTTAATATAAGACATGATTCCTTTGTTGAGCGCACCGTGTGCGACAATCATCACACGCTCGCAGGAAGTGGCGAGCGGTTCGATCTTATCCTGCATAAAATCCCCGGCACGTGCGATCAGGTGCGGAAGCGTCTCTGCGTCGTCTGCAGGCACATACAATTCCGGCTGCTTGAAGAAGTAGCGGAAGGTAAGCGATTCGTCCTTGATCAGCTCCGAAAAATTCTGACCTTCAAAATGTCCGAACGATAATTCGCGCAACCGGTCATCCGTTTCAATGTCAATGTCGCGTCCGTTCCGGATCAGACAGGCTGTTTCGTAGGCACGTTTAAGCGGACTGGAGAAGATCTTATCGATTCGCGTATCCATCAGTGCTTCGCCAGTCAGACGTGCAACCTTACGACCGTTTTCACTTAATTCAATATCCTCGCGTCCCTGCAACCGTTTTTCCCGGTTCCACAAGGTTTCTCCGTGGCGTACTATATATAATTCCATGTTTATTCTCCGTTCTGTCCATAGGATCACCGTAAATGCATCTACATATATATTGCAATTACGAATGCCTGTGGTTATATATTCTCAATCTGCCAGTCAATTGGTGCAACACCATGCCTCTGCAAAAATTCATTCGCCTGACTGAAATGCTTACAGCCAAAGAATCCACGGTAGGCGGAGAGTGGTGATGGATGAGGCGCTTTCAAAATCAAATGATTTGGATTGTCCAACATAGCTGCTTTTTTCTGCGCAAAGCTTCCCCACAACAAAAATACGATTGGTTGATTTTGCTTGTTGACGGCGCGGATTGCCGCGTCTGTAAATTCTTCCCAGCCCATTCCCTGATGGGAGGCAGCCTGATGGGCACGTACAGTCAAAACTGCATTTAAGAGCAAAACCCCCTGCTCGGCCCATTTGACAAGATACCCGTTGTTTGGAATATAGCAACCGACATCATCGTGCAATTCTTTGTAGATATTGACCAGTGATGGCGGAATCTCCACGCCCGGCTTTACAGAGAACGAAAGTCCGTGCGCCTGCCCGGGACCGTGATAAGGGTCCTGTCCGATGATGACGCATTTGACATCCTTTAATGGTGTCAGATGAAATGCATTGAAGATATCATCTCCGGGTGGATAGATCGTGTGGGTGCTGTATTCTTTCCCGACAAAATCAAACAGTTTCCGATAATATGGCTTATTATATTCTGGTGCCAAAACCTTAGCCCAGTCATTTCGAATTGGTGGCATAATACTCTCCTTTGTAAGTGCTGCCGGTGCGAAGCTGGCAGATATCAATTCGTTGTTTTCTATTAACACTAGATTATCACAACTGCCAGAAGAATACCACATGGATTTTCTCTATAAAATAGGAAATATTTTGCAGATATAAATCTTTTCCGCTTATTTGGAAAAAGGTGGTTGACCGCAAAAAGAATCTGTGATAATGTAAGTCTGTAAATGCAGAGAAGAGGAATAGTAGGAATCCAAAGGATTTCAGAGAGTCGTTGGCTGGTGTGAAACGATAATCCGAAGATTTTGAACTCGCCTTGGAGCAGCCGATTGAACAGATGTGAGACGAAGCGGTTTGACATGAGTAGATCTGGACGGAGCCTGACCGTTACAGCGGGAAGATATAGGATGCATGCATCTTTGTATCTGTGAGAGCATACGATATGTATGAATTAGAGTGGTACCGCGTAAGAGGTTAGAATGATGAAACTTGCGTCTCTAAGTAGTTGTTGGAGGCACAGGTTTATTTTTTTATGTATGGAGGTAGAAAGATGAAGAATTTTGAGCATTACAAGCGTGGCTATTATATGCCGCCGGTACAGAGTACAGACTGGGTAAACAAAGAGTATATCGATAAGGCGCCAGCATGGTGCAGCGTAGATCTGCGTGATGGTAATCAGGCGCTGATCATTCCAATGAGTCTGGATGAGAAGCTTGAATTTTTCAAAGAATTGGTACGTGTAGGCTTCAAGGAAATCGAGGTTGGTTTCCCTGCAGCTTCTGAGACAGAATACAAGTTCTGCCGTACATTGATCGAGGAGAATCTGATTCCGGATGATGTGACGATTCAGGTTCTGACACAGGCAAGAGAGCATATTATCAAGAAGACATTTGAGGCAATTCAGGGTGCAAAGAATGTCGTTGTGCATCTGTACAATTCGACATCCTACGCACAGAGAACACAGGTATTCAAGAAGTCCAAGGAAGAGATTCTGAAGATCGCAACAGACGGCGCAAAGCTGTTAAATGATATGGCAGACCAGTATGGTGTGAACCATCAGTTTGAGTACTCACCAGAGAGCTTTACCGGAACTGAAGTCGACTATGCATTGGAAGTATGCAATGCAGTCATCGACATCTGGAAGCCGACACCAGAGCGTAAGGTTATTATCAACCTTCCTGCAACGGTTGAGATGTCATTGCCACATGTTTACGCAAGTCAGATTGAGTACATGAGCAAGAACCTGCATGACCGTGAGAATGTTGTACTTTCCCTTCACCCTCACAACGATCGTGGTTGCGGTGTCGCAGATGCAGAGCTTGGTATCTTAGCTGGTGCAGACCGTATCGAGGGTACTTTGTTTGGAAATGGTGAGCGTACCGGTAATGTCGACATTATCACACTTGCCATGAATATGTTCACGCATGGCGTAGATCCGAAACTGGATCTGTCGGATATTCCGCATCTGACAGAAACCTATGAGAGATTGACGAGAATGCATGTATATGAGCGTTCTCCATACACGGGACAACTGGTATTCGCAGCATTCTCCGGTTCCCATCAGGATGCAATTGCCAAGGGTATGAAGTATCGTGAGAATGATCCGGATGGTATGTGGACGGTTCCTTATCTGCCATTAAATCCAGAGGATGTCGGAAGAAAATACGACGGCGATGTTATCCGTATCAACAGCCAGTCCGGAAAGGGCGGTATCGGATTCTTACTGGAGCAGAAGTATGGATTCAACCTGCCTTCAAAGATGCGTGAGGATCTTGGATATACAGTTAAGGGTGTATCTGACCATCAGCACAAGGAGCTTTCTCCGAAGGAAGTACTGGATATCTTCCAGAATGAATATGTAAACCGTGAAGATACAGTCAAGCTTGTAGAGTGCCATTTCAAGCAGATTGACGGTATTCAGGCAGAGCTTACAATCCTCGTAAATGGCGAGGAGAAAGTATATCATGGACAGGGAAATGGACGTCTCGATGCGATCAGCAATGCGATCATGAAGCATTTCGATATCAAGTTCTCCCTTGTTACATACGAAGAGCATGCTCTGCAGGTAGGTTCAGATTCACAGGCATGTGCATATGTCGGATTGGAAGTCGAAGGTGTGAATGGAATCGTCTGGGGCGCAGGCATCAAGTCTGATATTATTGATGCATCTGCATATGCTTTGATCAGTGCGTTGAACCGTTCAAACCACATGAATAAATAGAAGTTTGAATAAAATATACCGTATTGGTATGTGTGAAATTTTTGTGGGGGCAGAAAAATAAATAATAGAACTATAACTATATAACTCAATGGAGTTGGAGAAAGAACTTATCATACAAGATAGGTTCTTTTTTTATTATCAGGAAGGAGAGGATGCATTATGGCAATGCCAAAAGGAAAAGCTGGAGAGTGGTATGAAGATGACTATGTTGGTGGATATTTTGCAGAGGATGGACATCTTATCGTATGTGAGGAATATGGGTTGAGTGATTTGGAGACAGGAATGCATTCCGATGACGTTCAAAATGGATATGGATACTATGACGACTGTGGGACATACAGAAGTTATGGAAAGGAGTGGGTGTAATATGGCAGAGACGATCGCAGTATGTAACCAGAAAGGAGGAGTTGGAAAGACAACCACAGCAGTCAACTTAGGTGTGGGACTTGCTAACGAAGGATACCGGGTACTGATGGTGGATGCGGATCCGCAGGGAGATCTTACTACATGTCTTGGATGGATGAACCAGGACGAGATGGATAACACATTAGCCCAGTTGATGCAGCGAAGCTTGAATGAAGATATCAACTTGCATGATGTGATTCTGAAGAATGGAGAGGGTGTAGACCTGATTCCATCCAACATAGAGCTATCTGCAATGGAGATGCAGCTTGTTACAGTGATGAGCCGGGAGGTTTGCTTAAGAAATCTCTTGCAGCCGGTTCAAGCAGATTATGACTATATCCTCATTGATTGCATGCCATCATTGGGAATGATGACAATCAACGCTTTAACGGCTGCAGATAAGGTGATGATTCCGGTTCAGGCTGAGTTCCTGGCAACTAAAGGAATGACGCAGCTCCTGCAGACTATCGGAAATGTTCGTAGACATACAAACCCAAAGCTGGAGATTGATGGAATTTTGATAACTTTAGCAGACAATCGAAAACCGGCTCTCACCTCTGAGATAAGTAACATGATCAGGGAAAACTTCGGAAAGTATATACGGGTATATGACCAGTCAATTCCGGATGGAGCTGCAGCATCCAAGGCAAGCGGTGTTGGAAAAAGTGTTTATGCATTTGAAGCGAAAAGCAAGGTTGCAGATGCTTACCGAAAATTAACGAAGGAGGTGATCAGTCATGGCGAAGGACGACTGGAAACAGAGCATTCGCGAAGCATTTAATCCGGAAGCAATTTTCTACAACGAAACCGAACGAAAAAATGGAACGCTTGATGAAATGGAAATCGATCAGATCGTGCCTTTCCGGGATCATACGTTTAAGGTTGTTGATGACGACAAAATGATGGAGCTGGTTGATTCCATCAAGGATCACGGCGTAAATGAACCGGCGATTGTCTTTATCAACGAGGATGGAAATTATGAAATGATTGCCGGGCACAGAAGAAAGCGTGCATGTGAGCTTGCCGGGATAGAGACAATTCCTATCATTGTAAAAAATATCAACCGTGACGAAGCAACAATTCTGATGGGTGAAAGCAACCTGCAGAGCCGTGAAGAGATACTTCCATCTGAGAAAGCATTCACATACAAAAAAATGCTGGATGCGATGAAAAGACAGGCCGGAAGACCGGGCAAAAATAATTTGCGCCCAGTGGGCACGAATTTAACAGGGCAGCGCTCAGATGAAATTTTAGCCACGGAAATAGGGGAAAGTGCTAGACAGATTCAACGTTATATATGCCTTACCAACTTAATTCCAGAGCTTCTTGATCTTGTAGATCAAAAAAGAATATCACTCCGTCCGGCAGTTGAGATTTCGTATCTTGACAGTACACAGCAGAAAGCAATATTCAATTATTACAAAACAAAAAGAGAATTGGATATTGATGAAAACGGAATTGGAAACGAAAAGCAGGCTGGAGTGTCACCTTCACTGGCACAGGCAAAACTGATGCGGGAGGAAGCCAAAGAAAACAAACTGGATGAAGCAAGAATCACAGAGATTCTTGACGTCACGAAACCAAACCAAAAAGAAAAAATAGTAATCAAAGACAAAAAAGTAATGAAGTATGCGAAGGGTTTAACTCCGCTACAGTTCCAGGATAAGATTTTAAGGGCATTGGCTTATTACGATAAGCACATGGCGAAGGAGCAGGCAAAAGATACCCGCACGATGTAAAGGAGGAAAAAGAAGATGTTAAATAATGAAGTATTGGATGAATTGGAAATCGATCAGATTGTGCCTTTCAAGGAGCACATGTTTAAGACTATGGATGACGACAAAATGATGGAATTGGTTGATTCCATTAAAGATCATGGAGTGATTGAACCAGCGGTTGTCTTTATCAACGAGGATGGAAATTATGAAATGATTGCCGGGCACAGAAGAAAGTGCGCCTGCGAGCTTGCCGGGATAGAGACAATTCCAGTCATAGTAAAGAATGTCAGCCGTAACGATGCAGAAAGATTGATGATTGAAAGCAATCTACATTTCCAGACTAACAAAGCGTTAAACAAAGAATTAGATACCCGCATGATGTAAAGGAGGAAAGAACATGAATAAAGTAATACTTATGGGAAGATTAACGAGGGATCCGGATGTCCGGTATTCACAGGCTGCAGAGCCGCTTGCAATCGCACGGTACACGCTTGCCGTAGATCGGAGATTCCAGAGAAGAGATAATTCTGGAAATGAGCAGACTGCAGATTTTATCTCCTGCGTAGCTTTCGGCAAGCTCGGAGAATTTGCTGAGAAGTATTTGAAGCAGGGTACAAAGATTGCGATTACAGGTCGTATTCAGACAGGCAGCTATACAAATAAGGACGGTAACAAAGTTTATACAACAGAGGTAGTTGTAGAAGAACAGGAATTTGCTGAGAGTAAAAAAAGTCAGGGATATCCTGAACCGGGAAATGCATCAGCGGATGGGTTCACTGATATTCCAACCGGGCTGACAGGTAATGACCTGCCATTCAAGTAAGCAATAGGGGGATAAGATATGGTTGATAAATATATACAGGGATTGATTGATCGGGAACCGCCAGACAGTCCTGTTAAATATCAGTTCCTTGATCGGATGCGATTTGATTGTAACTATTTAACAGGAGACTCCGGACCGAAATACCGAATTGGTGACTTTCTTTGGGCTGATAGCGTGGAAGATCAGATTGATAACATGAAAGCACTGTGGAACAGTTTTTCCGAAGAAGGAAAGCCGGAATGGCTGTCGATGGAACAGATAGATAAGTACAAGGAGCAACTGGTTGAAATAGAGCAGGCAGATAAATCAAAGATGAAGTCGCAGCCGGAACGAGGAGAATTATAAGCAGCGGAGGTGCATCATGACAATCGAACGATTAAGTGAGCTACAGGATATGGCACTTGCCGGGAAAAAGCCGGAGGTGCTGGATGAAGAGGAAGCTGCAGCGTGGAAAGATATCAATGAGAGGGTACAGGCGTATAAGATTAAAATAACGAATATTTTGAAAGGAGTACCTGGCTAAAAACGATAGAAATACTGACACAGGAGCAATGGGAGAAAATCATGTTTAATTCAAATTTATATAAGAAGCATTATCCGATACAGTCCCCATCTGATTTATATGAAATGTCGGAAAAAGACCGGAAAAAACTGGCAGAGTGGATTTATGACATTGAAACTGATGTGCGGGATTGGAATTATCGATCGGCTCTACATGGAAGTATAAGGGGGATTGAGATCAATTATTGTGGCAACACAAAGCAGCTATCGCAAAAGATAAGAGCAGTAAACGTTGCGGAAATCAGGGAGGCAGATCTAGGCTTTGTAAATGAAGTGCTATATCGGCATAAATACATCTTCCCATTGTCTCTTTATTTTTTTCCAATAAAGAAATGATAACGGGGTGTAAGAGAAAGGAGGGAACGCATATGGAAAAGGTAACAGTTGAGTACGAACCAAAGGAAAGAAAACTGGATGCATTGCAGGAATTTGCAAAGCGGCTTGCAGAAGCGAAGAAGGAAAAAACTGAAAAGAAGGAGGAACAGTAGGATGGAATTTAACGATTTTTGTAACGAGATCCGTGACAACATCGGTGAGTACCTGTTGGGATATGACTTTGATAATATCCAACTGCAGGAAGTAACACACAATAATAACACGACACATATGGGGCTTTTGATCAGCCGATCGGAAGTTAATGTCGCTCCGACGATTTATATGGAGCAGTACTACAAGCAATACCAGGACACCGGGGACATGGATGCGGTCATCAAGGAGATTGCTGAAACATATAAGGCTTCTCTCGAAAGTACGAATGATCTGCGGACAGAGATTTTCAACCAGAAGGAACAGTATTTTTCAAACTGCTATCTGAAAGTTGTTAATTATGAAAAAAACAAGGATATGCTGCAGGATGTGCCATACAAGAAATATATGGATCTTGCAGTTACAATCCGGATGCTTGTGAGAGTTGATGAAACTGGTATGGCAAGCGCAATCGTAACACATGATCATACAGCAAGGCTTGGAATTAATGAAAAGGATCTTTATGCCGCAGCGTTGAAAAATACCGAGTTTTTATTCCCGGTAAGAATAGATAAGCTGGAGGATGTTATCAGAAACTTGGATTCATTTGGACTTGCACAGGAAGAACTCCCAGATACAGGAATATACGTTTTATCAAATCTTCCTAGAATTGCCGGAGCAACGAGTATCCTTTATGCGCAGGATCAGATTACGGAGCTTGCCGAAGAACATGGATGCGGATTTTATATTGTGCCATCCAGTACCCGCGAAGTTCTGCTTTGTCCGGATAACGATGAAATGGATCCAGAGATGCTGCAGCGTACAGCAATGGAAGTAAATGAGTATGTTGTGAGCGATACAGAGTTCCTGTCGAACAGTATTTATCACTTCGATAAGGACAGACAGGAGATCAAGATGGAACTGCCGGATCCGCAGATTGACGACCGACAGAATCAGAGAGGAATATAACATAGACACGGAGCAGATCTTAAACGGTCTGCTCCTTTTGCGTGAGAGGAGGATGCACATGGATAAGGGTGTAGTCGGATATGGATTGGTGAAGGATGATTTTACGATTGAGGAACATGATCTGGCATCGTTTGTGTATATGAATGATGCAGTTAATTACATTGAGATGCGTCGTGGCGGAGAGATATCAGATAAGAAAATATATTATGTGGATGTCCGGGACGAAGGAAAGAACACGCTCCGGTATCTTTACGATCCTGCAGAAGGGAAGTTGCTGTCACCAGAGGATCTGCAGATGAAGCGATGGGATATTTCGGTATCCGGATATCAGGTAACCGCCACGCAGGAATTTGATGAAGATGGGGAGTATGATTTTACGACAGAAAATAAAACATGTTTTTCATATGATGCAGCAGAGCGTATCAAACAGAGATATATCGAATATGGATATACAGATATAAATATCGACGATACGGAAATCAGTATCAAGGATTTCTGGGGCAGCGAGAAATTCATAAAGGGCGATACACCACATCAGGAACGAACCAATACGGAAGAAGCTCTGGCAACCTACAAAGCCTATCAGCGGCCGGGAGCAACGATATATGAGAAGATAGGAATGGCGTTGGAAAAAATAGATACGCAGGATATGATTCAATACTTTAAGGATAAAATACCTGGAGGCGAGCATCTGCTCCGTGATTACATTGAGAATCAGATTGTTGCAAATGAGATCAACAAAGAACGGAGCCGGAACGAGATAGGAAGGGGAGAAAGATAGATCATGATAATAGATTTGATCGTAGCAATTACAGGAGTGATCCTTTATGCTATGCATGCGAAAGAGGCAGAATTGGGATTAAGAATCATAAAAAGTATTGGAATATTTATCGTGAGTGGTGCGGTTGCAAATATCTTAATATGCGGATTAATTGGAATGTTTCTTCCAACACAAGACAAGGGAGAATATAACGATTTGTATGTCTATGATACCAAGAACACAGGAGAGGAAATATATTTAAGGGTTAAATATGGCAGCGTCGAAACCAGATGTCAATATGTGATTCAGGATGATAACAATACAAAGATGGAAAAACCGTGGCTACAGAATGTGAAAATAATAGAAGGTGATTTCAAACCACATATGATAATTTATAAACCCGAATTTGAAGAATGGTACTATTACCTATTTGCTAATAACATTTTTAATAATTTCTATGATACCAGATATGAATTTTATTTACCAAAGGACAATATAGAATATCAAATTAGATAAAATGATTCGGCATTTCAAAGATACAACAAGGAGAGATACCGGAACGAGATAGGACGAGGAGGACGATAGATGCACGACGATGAAAGCAGCTATAAGAGGGAACGAAAAGAATATGTCAGATCCGAATTACGATTATATAAATCATATATTCCGCTTAACTTGGTTCTGTTGTTTTGGTTTGTTGTTGTACTTATTGCAAATGCGGACAAAGGCATTTGTGTTTTATTGGCTATCTTTTGTGTTTTTGGGACGATTCCATTTGGGTTTGTGATTGCCGTAATAGTTGAATATTTCTGCGCATTAAAGGACTTCAAAAATCGTAAGGCAGAGCTGAAAGAAGAAATTGACAGAGACGAAACGGAGGATGTAAAATGACATTAGAATATATGATTTTATTCTTCGGATTCATAATCAGCGAAATCATGGTGGGGTGTCAGACAATGCAAGATAATAATACAGTAATAGAAATAATAAAGGTGGCTATACCGGCGGTTGTCACCTTTATTGGCGGCTTTCTTATTGCCAGAAAAGGAAAAATTGACGAAAATACAGAAGCACTAAATGAACTTATAAAGCAGCTTGGCTTGAATGACGAAGAAACTCTTAAACATGGGCTATCAGCACAATATAATAATGTGATGGAAAGTATTGGAAGAGGCGGTAAAGCATCATTGACTGAACAGCATTCCCACTTGGAATCATGCATACAGGAAAATTACAAAACGATTAAGGACAGATATAAAAGAGAAGATGATGCATATGCATTGTTCACTTCTCAACAACGTGATCTGGCAGAGACAATGAATAATTTCACTAAAGACTATAAGGAAACAATCAGCGACCGGAACAGACTTTTGATTGAAAATGAAACATTAAGGGAGCAGGTGGGAACACTCACAAATGAGAATGGCGAAATATCTCAGCAGGCACAGGAACAGATCAAAAAATTACAGAAAGAAAATAAGGCACTCAGGGAAAAAATCAAAGAGAGAGAACACGGTGGCAGGCATGGAAGATAGAGAAGGTGATTTGTATGAAGGATTTCTTTGAATTGGACGAAAAAACAATTAAAAAAATAGTAGAAGAGATAAAAGATCCTGTCAGGCAGTTAATGGGAGATAACGTTAAGGATATTATTTTATTTGGTTCATGCGCCAGAGGAGATTATGATAAAGATTCAGATATTGATATTGCGATTCTTACAAAAACTGGAAGAGAGGAAAATGCAGCATACAGAATGGGGCTGGCAGAAATAGCCACAGATATTGCAATGGAGTATTTCGCCGTTGTTAATTTCATATGTATTCCATACGAGGAATATATCGGAAAAAAAAGCTGGTATGCGTTTTATAAAAATATATCAAAGGAGGGTACTGTTATATGACAGATGAAGAAATGCGAGAACTTGTAAAGCTGCGGTTGGAGTCATCAAGGGAATTATATAATGATGCATGTAACTTATATGAGCAGGGAAGCTATAAGTCAGCAAATAACCGGGCATACTACTCAATGGAAAAGGCACTTAAAGCGCTGCTTGCAATTAAAGGAAAAGATGCTAATACACATAATGGCATATTACAACTGTTTAACAGGTATTTTATTTATGAAGATAATACGGAATTTAATAAAGCAGATTATAAATTATATGCATCCATAGAACTTATACGAACTGCATCCGATTATGATGATTTCTATATTGCAAGCAAAAGAGACACGGAGGATGTTCTTGATCAGGTAGAGTATCTGAACGAGAAGATATATAATTACATCGAAGAAAATTTTATAAATAAACAGATTGGGAAAAATAAGAAAGTTCACAATTTACCAGATTTTGAACGGGAAAACAAGTAATAGAAAAACAATTTGTTGATTCTTATTCTCCTCGGATAGGCATAATAAAAATGTACAATCTATTAAATTGTACATTTTTTTATTACATACATTTATGCTATAATCAAGACAGTTAAAAACAGATGACATGAATGGATGGGAGGAATCAATATGAAGAAAGGTATCAAGCGAATTGTAACTGCTGCACTTGCAGCCGTGCTTATGGTCACGCAGCTTCCGGTGATGAACAGTAAAGCTGCAGCAGGAATCAGTATCTATGGAAAGGCGCACGTACAGACATATGGCGACACAAACGGAAAAATCGTGAAGGAAAATGGCATTGATACGCTGGTGCTTGGAACCAGAGGCGAGGCAAAGCGGGTGGAATCCATGACGATCAACCTGCAGAACGAATCAGGATATACAGGAACAATCCAGTACCGGGTACATCGACAGACATACGGATGGACAGACTGGGTAAATGCCGGACAGCCAGCAGGAACGACCGGACAGGGAAAGCGACTGGAAGCAATCCAGATGCGTCTGACCGGAGAGCTGGCAGCACACTACGATATTCGGTATCAGGTACATATCCAGACTTACGGTGACAATCAGGGCTGGGTATATAACGGAGCACTCGCCGGGACGACAGGAGAAGCAAAGAGACTGGAAGAGGTTAAAATTCAGATCATACCAAAGAATACAGTAGAGACAGCAGCAAGCATCAATTACCGGGTACACCGGCAGACTTATGGATGGGAAACCAAATGGGCGAAGGATGGAAGCGTAAGCGGAACGACTGGACAGGCAAAGCGGCTCGAAGCGATCAGCATCGATGCGCGGAGCAGCTACAACGGTAGCGTCGAGTACCAGACGCACGTACAGACCTATGGCTGGATGGACTGGGTAAGCGATGGAGCACTGTCAGGGACAAGCGGACAGGCAAAGCGGCTCGAAGCAATCCGGATCAGATTGACCGGAGAACTGGCACAGCATTACGATATTTATTACCGGGTACATGCACAGACCTTCGGCTGGATGGGCTGGGCGAAGAATGGCGAGAGTGCCGGAACTGCCGGTTATGGAAAACGGCTCGAAGCAATCCAGATCATGCTTGTGAAAAAGGGAGCTGCAGCACCGGGAGCAACTGTTAAGGGCATCACACAGACGACCGCCAAGAGCTTTAATGATGCGAATGCAACCGGTACAACAGAAAATCCGGGGAACAATCAGAGCAGTACCAAGCCTAGCACAGATACTAGCAAGCCAACATGGATACCGGAGCAGACGGTTGAAGTGACCTACTATCAGTGTGATTATTGTAAGCATAATTTCCGAACAAAGGAAGAACTGGAACAGCACTTCGCTTATTGGGATCCGAAATATGAAGATGTATTTAGCTATTGCGGAGTAAACAAAAAAGGCTCGAAAAAAACAGAAACATTCACGATCCGCGATGGCTACTGGAGCGATGATCCGGCACCGGAAACACGCAAGGTCGTATGGGTAGCGACAGAACCGGCATATACCGAGACGAAAGAAATAGTCGAAATGGTACCGTATATGTATTGCTCTGGATGTAAGAAAAGATTTTATATGGATGGCATAGCATTGGATGGAGAAGATCAGGACGAGCATATGAAAAAATATGTATTGCTTGGTACTCCGCATAATGGGATGATTGGTGGCAATTCAGAACGCCGTGTAATCGGAACGGAAACCGTTACAGAACCAGAATATGGACACTATGAAGTTGAGTAATTGAAAGGTATATAAATGATTAAATTTGTTATAAACAAAACAGGAGAAGAAAAACAAGCATATTCTTTAGAGTTTGAAGAGGACAGAGCTGTTGTAAAATTTTCAAAGGATGGGAAAGCTTATTATTATCACAAAGATAATATACGCGTGGTTGAAGATATGATCACGCAGCCAGATATACCTTTTAAAATATATGCATACGAACGTTTGTGTTATAACTGTAATAAATACACAACAATGTTAACATATATAATCTTATCAGATAGTGAACGCAGTTTAACTTTTCCATGGGATAAAGAGGCATTATTAGAAAGACAGGATATCTTAAAACATATTGCTGATCCTAGTATAGAATATTATGGATTAAGAGTTTTAGGTAAATATAAGAAATTTGACGATATAATGATTAAATTATTCCCTGATCGTATAGCTGACAGATATAGTAAAACAACAGACAGTATCTATGCCATGAATTTATGTGAACATTGTTGTGCAAAGCAGGGAGAAAACTTTTTATATAGGCATATCAATTATTTTATTAAGAAAATGATTGAGTTACCAGAAATTACAATATAAGAAAAAAACGAAAGAGGAACAATCTAAGGATTGTTCCTTTTTTGATGCTTTCTTTTGATCGCTTAGAAAGTTCCAGTCTGTATCAGGCAGGCTGTTTATATAAAAATTAAATCATAAAGGAGGAAGAGAGATGCTATCAAAACGAAAAAAACGAATAGCAGCACTAATCACAGCCGTGGTTCTATCTGTAACCGCGGCTTTTTCTTTGCCTGACAATATCCGGGCAGAGGAAGTAACAGCAACCAATTCGGATGCAGATGCAGAAGCAACTACGGAAGAAGGGCTGCAGGAGGACGGAATTGCAGTACAGGATATTGGCGACACAGGCGAGACGGTCTATATCCACAGCCGGTATTGGGATGGATGGGTGATCGCTGATTATGTGAATGTTACGGCAACCGATTACACACCGACTTTGCATGGTGCGCTCGTAGCAAAAGATGCATCCGGACGAGAGACAGAAGCTTATTGCATGCAGTCAACGAAATCTTCGGCACAGTATGATGCAGCATATAAAGAGGGCAGACAGTGGCTGTCTGACAGGGATACTGCAGCAGATATTTCTATGCTCATGTTTGGATTCGGCGGTCGAAAAGCAGATCCGAATGCTGCAGGCGGACGAAATACACAGGATGGTGGTTCATATGGAACTTACATCATTGATGGTGTACCAAACAGAGGCTTGATGATTGCCGGACAGGTGTATGCAATGACTACTGACGAAGCAAGAGCTGTAACGCAGGCTGCAGTACACAGCACCGTCTCAGACTGCAATATTACAGCGGTAAAAGGCAAGAACAGCGGTGAAAATGTCAACCGAGCTTTTAATCACATGAAGCTGATCGCAGACAGTGCCAGACGCTGGTATGATCAGTATAAAGATTTTAAGACTGTCGGAAACTATGTAGATGCAACGGCTGCATATACACCGAAGCAGACAATTACAACTCAGGTGTATAACGTATCGAAAAAAACATGGGAAAACTACAACGGAAACGAACTTACAGAGAGTTATAAGGATTCATCTGGTGATGCAACATTCCGGGTTGTTTATTCTTCGTCCGGGTTATGTAATAAGCTTCTGACGAATGCAACAGCAGGATCAGTGACAGTCAAGCACTCAGGCTCAAAAATGACAGTGAATAATGCCAACAATTATTATGATTATCTGACAATTAGCGCGGATTCAACGAATGCGGTTGCATTTATTGCCGACTATGGAGCACTTACCTCGACGACACAGACAGTAAAGGATACTTTCACCAACACAGATATCACGCAGTATGTGTTTGGTCAGACAGTTACGATCAAGGCAAAATATAAAGACATGCAAGGCAAGAAGCTTGCATTTACGGCTAAAACCGGCACCGGTGCCAGCCATACAAAGTATTACGGAGATGGCGATAAAAACGGTGTATCTAATTATGCAGCACGTATCTTTTATAGTGGTTCCTATCAGGATGCATGCTTTGCGTCACCGAATGAGTCTTTATCCAAGAGTGCAAGCGTAACGGCTACGGCACAGGGAACCGGCAGCATTAAAATCCACAAATATTCCGCGAATCCGGAGATTACAGACGGCAACGCCTGCTACAGCTTAAAAGGTGCGGTGTTCGGGATCTTCAAAACAAATGCGGATGCCCAGGCGGCAACAGAAGCGACTGAAAAAGCGGTTGCAACGATCACTACCGATAAGGACGGTAATGGTTCCGTCGGAAATCTGCCATATGGCACGTACTATGTGAAGGAGACAAAAGCAGCACCGGGTTACAGGATTAATAAGAAAATATATATAGCAGCTATTACGAGTGATACACCGGTAACCTTTAACGTGCCGGAGGATGCAGGAAATGATCCGGCGAGTGTACTGGTACAGAAAAAAGATTCCGACGGAACGATTCTGCTGGAAGGATGCGTTTTCGCGATAAGGTATTATGATATCCAGATGGACACGGATCCGGCACAGGCGGGAAAAACGGCAGTCCGGACGTGGTATATAAAAACAGACAAACAGGGATATGCTAACTTAAATAGTTCACAGTATATCCAATCAAACAGTGATCCTTTATATTATAATAAGAGTAATAAACCTACAATTCCTCTTGGTACAATCACCGTGCAGGAGATTCAGGCACCGGAAGGCTACGTGCTTGATAACACAATTCACACATTTAAGATCACAGATAATCCAAGCGGTATTCCACATGTAGATGTGGAGAACGCACGTACCATACCGAACACAAAGAAGTCTCAGCCATTTGAGTTAATCAAGCTTGCAGAAGGAAAAAATAACTCTACCTATCCACTTGCAAATGCAGGATTCAGCGCATGTCCTGTAAACAGTCTGACTCTTGTAGCAGATGATTATAAGGCTGCAGATGGAGAGATTATCGTAAAGGATGATACCGGAAAAGCGTATATCTGGGATGCAAAGAAAGCGGTTATGTTGACTGCTGATGGCAGCACAGAGCTTTTCACCGACGAAAATGGATATGCGAAGTCTGTACCGCTTGCTTATGGCAAGTATATTGTACGTGAGACGACAGTACCTAAAAACTTCCACCCAGTTGAAGCTTTTACTGTGAATATCACGGAGAACTCGGACGAACCGGTGAAGCTTGGATATTTCACAGATAAGAGCTTTAAGGCTTATCTGAAGCTTATCAAGAAAGATGACGCAACAGGAAAGAAGATTTTGTCAGATTCAGCAACATTCAAGATCTGGTCTTATGACGACAATGATTATGTGACATTTGATGTAACTGCCGAGGACGGCAGCACAACAAAGGTATCTGAATTTAAGACCAAGGATGGCGAGCTTATGACACCGGGTACACTTATGCCTGGCAAGTACCGGATCGAGGAAAGTGAGTGTCCGAGCGGCTATTATAATAGGCTGCAGAACAAGTCTTATGATATCACGATTGATGCGGATGCAGTATATAAGATCTATGAAACGCCGGAAGGACAGGTAACAGACATGGGCGTTTTTGAGTACGAGATCGATAACACAAGTTTGCATGGCACGATCAAGATTACAAAGAACGGCGAGAAGCGGATCTACAACGAGACGAAAAAGGAATTTGAAACATCGACAGTGAAGCTTGCTGGAATCACCTTTAAGGTATATGCAGACGAGGATATCCTTGCACAGGACGGATCAGGCGACACTGTATATCTGAAAGATACGCTTGTAGATACAATCGTAACCGATCAGGATGGTAATGCAGCAACAGAATTGCTGCCACTTGGCAAGTACCGGCTCGAAGAGGAAACGCCGGTAGAATATGTCAAAGCCGATCCAATCAAGGTCACACTTGCAGCGGATGGACAGCGGACAAAACTGCTGAATGATGATGGTACAGTTACAGAGGGTATCCTGTATGAGCTTACGGTAGATAATAAATTGAAGGTGCCAGAGATTCATACAACCGCGACCGATAAAAACGGTAAAAAAGTGTTGAAAGCAGACGGAACCGTGGAGCTGATCGATAAGGTATATTACGGAAATCTTGTTCCGGGCGAGTATGAATTATCCGGATATCCGGTATACTCCAACAGCGGAGATAAGCTTACAAAAGACGGAAAAGCCGTTGGAGCGGGAATGAAATTTACAGCGACGAGCGAAACCGGATCGGTGGATGTACCATATACGATCGATGCCACGAAGCTTGCCGGACGCAGCATTGTATTTTTCGAGTTCCTGTACAAGGATGGAGAATTGATTGCATTCCATGCTGACATTAAAGATCAGGGGCAGACAATCATTTTCCAACCGAATGTTCCGAAAACCGGAGATCCAGTGAAACCGATCATACCGATCGCACTGGGAATCATCGCTGCAGCAGGAATCGTAGTTATGATCGTATTGAAGAAAAAGCATAAGTAACATGTAGTCACAGAAGCCATCCGAAAGGGTGGCTTTTGTGCTTTTGGAAGGAAATGCGATTGATGGAGGAAGTTAAACTATGACAGAGAAAATCAAGAAGACGAAAAAAGTAGGGCGTTGTAAATGCTGCAAGGCACAAAAGGTGCCTTTAGTGCCAGACGCAGGCATTAAAATCTGCGAGCGATGTGTACTCCGTATGGCGTTTACGCTGGTCAGGGACGAAAAGTACGAAGCAGAAGCTAAAAAATCACTTAACATTAACGATTTAACTTTCATCGTACATAACGAAATAGCAAAAATTGCGCGAGAAAAAGGTGTTGAAAAGGAAAAAGTTGAGGATGCCTTTTTCTATCTATACAGAGCGTTTGATTCGAAAATAATCAAGATCGAGGAAAAAGAAAATCCCAATAATCTAATAAAACGTTTATATGGAGAGGGACCTTGGATCGTGACAGATCCCAAAGGAAAACTTGCAGATTATACAGAGTTAATGAAAAGAAATGGATTTAAGGTAATTAAGCTGGAGAAAAATTGTTATAAGTTAACTAAGGCGGATGAAAGGGGGAAAGTGGATGGCACAGTCGGAAAAGATGAAACAGACGCTGGATAAGTTGGAAGCTGGCGTGATGGAGTTTTTTACTAGCGAAAAATTTATTACCTATCTGCAAGTAATGAGTAAGTTTCACACATACTCTGCAAATAATCAAGTCTTAATTGCGATGCAGATGCCAGAGGCGACTGCAGTTGCTGGATACAACTCATGGATTCGCAACTTTGATCGCCATGTCAAAAACGGTGAGAAATCGATCACGATACTTGCTCCGATGAAAGTAAAGATTAAGATCGATACGGACAGAAGGGATGCAGACGGCAAGGTAATACAGGAGGAAAGAGAAACAATCAAATTCCGTCCGGTATCCGTGTTCGATGTGTCACAGACGGAAGGGAAACCGTTACCGCAGATTATATCAGAATTAACCGGTGATGTGAGCCGCTATGAGCAGCTTCTTGATGCTGCAAGGCAGGCTGCACCATATCCGATCGAGATTGGGGCGGTGGAGGGGAGCGCAAAAGGCTGGTGCAATTACGCACAAGAAAAAATTGTCATTAAAGAAGGAATGAGCGAAGCACAGACGTTAAAGACGGCATTTCACGAAACCGCACATGCGCGGATCCACGGAGGAGATACGGATAAGAGCCGGGAGCAGAAGGAAGTGGAGGCAGAATCGATTGCATATGTCGTATGCAGCCACTTCGGTCTTGATACATCGGACTATACGTTTGGTTACGTTGCTACGTGGGCTGGCAGACAGGATATTAACTTGTTGAAGCAGAGCATGCAAACAATCAGCCAGACAGCCAAGGCAATCATCACAGATGTTGAGCGCGCGCTGGAAGAGCCGGAGCTGACAGTCAGTGGGAAATCTAAGGAAGAGATTGTGCAGGATGTAAAGGAAGCGTTCGCAGATCAGGGACACCCGGAGGCATCGGTCTATGTTGCAGACAGCCGGATTGATGGAGATAAGGAGCGAATAACCACAGTGGCTGCGTATAAGGGCGAGGAAAGCGAGTATACAATGAAGCAGATGTTAGCGGACAGTTTACCAGATCTTCCCTCCACAGCCCTTTCTATCGTCCCGGTCAATCAGGACGAAGTGAAGGAGCAGGCAGGATTTTCTAGGGATATGACGGACACAAGCTGGGCGATGGTTACGATTCTTACGAGTACAGAGCCGGACAAACTTATGCCGGGAAGCAATATGAATATTTATGAAGCAGCCGTGAAACTAAGATCGCTGGAAAATGGTTTGCGGCTTGCCGGAGAAACCGGATATGTCCGGTTGTCGATCGAATGTACATATCTTGGCATGACACAAAAGTTCATTGATAGTGCAGAACTAGGCACAGGACGTAAGAACTTCATTGATTATCTCGATATCTCGCCGGATCTGTGCACGTACTTAAAACGGCACGTACAAATATTGGAAGTCATGACATTAGCCAGAAATGAGAATGCGGTTGGAAAGACTGGCACGCTACGACAGCAGCGGTACGAGGATATGATCTACGAATGGGCGGAAAACTGCAGACTGGCGCTTAACTACCAGAGCAATCCACAGATACCAAAACCGCCGGAATATGATCCAAAACTTATAAGACAGTACGAAAATTGGGAGGTGACACGATGATATTTAATGCAGAAGAAAATGAGTTGCTGGCATGCTACATGCCGGTGGATGATCGATTAGCGTTGATCAAGTCTATCGTAAAGGACACGGCAAATATGGACGAGGATATCCGGATGATCGCGGAAAGCGCAGTTGATAAGCTTGCGCGGATGAGTGACATAGACTTCGTCGATATGGCATTTTTGCATGCAGTGTAGTGATATAGAAAGGGGGAAGCGGGATGGCGTATGTGTCTAACGAAGATCTAAAAAGGGCACGTGAGATGGATTTACTTACGTATAAACAGAGTTACGAACCGTGGGACTTAGTGAAACTAAAGGATGGATATTATCAGCTCAAAAGTCACGATAGCCTGAAGATTAACTATCACAATGGAAAGTGGTTGTGGAATTGGTGGAGCCAGGGCGTGGGTGGAAGATCAGCCCTTGACTATCTAACTAAAGTGGAAGGAATGAATTTGGTTGATGCGGTCGGACAGATCCTTGGTCAGACCGCCATTAAAGAGCCTGTGGTTCCGCAGGACGTACCAAAGGAAAAAGAACAGGGGCTGTATATACCCGAGCGGTCAAAAAACAAAGATATGATCTATGACTATCTCTGTGATCAGCGGGGTATCGACCGGGAGATCGTGAAGGACTTTGTAGATAGAGGCGAAATTTATCTGACCAATCAGCATGCAAATATCGCTTTCGTCGGTCACGACGCATACGGCAACGTGAAGCTTGTTGCGCTACGTGGAACGAAAGGCGAGTTTAAGAATACAACAGCCGGAAGCAACCGGCGGTTTCCATTTCAGGCGCGCGCGGAAGATTGGGACGTGAGAAATAGCGTGGTACATCTTTTCGAGGCACCGATTGACATGCTGAGCTATGCTACCCTGATGAAACAGATGGGAGTTGATTATAAGGGGCACAACATGATCGCCCTGTGCGGAATCTATAAGCCGAGGGAAAATCTAGCAGAAAGCAAAATCCCGGTTGCGCTGCAGCAGCACTTCAACGAATTGCCTTATACAAATACGGTGTGTCTGCACTTAGACAATGATGGACCGGGGAAGCTGGCAGCCAGGGCACTGTCACTGGTACTCGAAAAAGACGGCTATAAGGTATATAACCAGCCACCACCGGAAGGATACAAGGATTGCAATGATTACCTAAAAAATGGCGCGCCGATCGGGCGGAAAAAAGAAGAAAGGCAGGTGATACGAGGTGAATAGAACAAGACAGAAAATGGTACAAAAGCACATTGAGGTAACAGACTATGAAAATAAGGCATTAAAAGCGTTGATGGAAAAAGGCGGATACCGGAAGGAAGCGCACTTAATTAGGGATTTAATTATGAATACAATCCCAATCGAGCTTCCGAAGGAAACCTTCGATGCACTTACAACAGAGCTGCATAAGATCGGGGTTAATATCAACCAGATCGCACACGTGGCGAACGCGACCGGGCTTGTCAATGCAAACGAATACGCGGAGGAAGCAAAGAAGCTCGATGAGCTTTGCTTTACGATACAGAAAAGCGTTTTAGAGCCGTTCCAGAGAAGAGAAGTAGACGATCTGATCCATGATCTGCAGTGGTATGATTTCGGCGATTTGGACAGGAACATGCGGAGCATTGAGATCCGGTCAGAGCTTATATCCATGCTTAACGCAAGGGACAGGGAGTGTGAGGAGCTTGGCAGTAACTAAGATCTGGACAATCCATGAAGGATCGGACATTAAGCAGGTGATCGATTATGCAGCGAATGAAGGGAAGACAGTCTTAAATATCCATGTGGAGACAGATGAGACATACAACCAGATAGAGCGCCAACAGTTTCAGGACGTCATCGATTATACGATGGCGGGATACCATGACGAAAATGACGACATGGCGAATGTACTTGATTATGCAGCGAAAGCAATCAAAACAGAGCAGAAAAAGTATGTGTCCGGCATTAACTGTTCACCGGAATATGCCAGAGATCAGATGATGCTCACCAAGACGCATTATCACAAAAAGGGCGGCATCTTGTTATGGCATGGGTATCAAAGCTTTAAACCGGGAGAAGTGACGCCGGAGGAAGCGCATAAGATTGGGCTGGAGCTTGCACAAAAGCTGTGGGGCGACGATTACGAAATACTTGTTTGCACACACCTCGACACGGCACATATCCATAATCACTTTGTCGTAAATAGTGTATCCTTTCGGACAGGTAAAAAGCTGGATGTAAGATGGAAAGACATGGCGAGGGAATCCGACCGGTTATGTCGGCAATATGGAAAAAGCGTTGTAGATGAACCTAAGATGAAAGGAAAACATCATGCAGAATATCAGGCAGAGCAGGAAGGGCGACCAACGTGGACGACAGCGATTAAGCAGGATATCGATGAGTGCATCGCAGAAAGCCGGAACCTGCAGGAATTTTTCACTGCGTTAAAAAGCCGGGGCTATACGATCAAAGCCAATACGAAATACTTCACATTAAAGCCGCCGGGGAAGGAGCGGTTTGTCCGGATCGACCGAAGGCTTGGAGAAGCATATTCACTGGAAGGAATTGCAAAGCGGATCGGAGAGCGTATCCATGCGCAGGGATTTTCACAAGATGAGAAATCAGGAGCTGCGGGAACACGACCGGACGAAAAAGGAAAAACAAAGCGCATATACACAGAGCGACCGCGATATAGAATTACCGGCTTTAAGGCACTTTACATTCGCTATTGTTATATGCTTGGCTGTTACCCCGGAAAGCATATGACATCAAAACAGGTTAACTACCTGTACCGGGAAGATCTAACGAAGCTTAGAAAAATCCGATCGGAAACAAAATTCCTGTGCAACAACAAGATCGAGACGCTGCAGGATCTAACAGATGTGGAATATGAGCTAAAACAGGACTTGAAGCGATACCAGAGCGAAAAAAACTATGTAACAAATAAGCTGAGGGCTGCAGGTGACAATAAGCAGACTTTGATGGAAAAAAAGGACTATCTAAGCGAAAAAATTAAAGACTGCAGAAAAAAATTGTACTGGTGTAAAGACATCAAAGAGAGCAGCCAAGGAATGAGAGATAAAGTTCAAAAGGTAAGAGAACTGGAAAGGGGGCGTGAGCATGAACAAAAAGAACGAGAGTTGTAAGCTGCAGGATGACTGCTTTGCGTATCACGAAAAAACGGATCGGTGCATGGCACTAAATGCACTGTATTGTAAAAAAGAGCAGTGTGCTTTTTATAAGAAAAAATCAGGGAAGAAGGGATAAGAATGGAAGGATCAAGAGAAGCAGAGATGATCGTGACCTTTGCGCTTGAGGGTATTAACTATGCCTGCAGGCTGACAGGAGCATTTGCGAAAAATATTGCGGCAATGATTGCAGCCGTTGCAAAAACGCCGGGAAATTCGCCCGGAAAAACACGGATGAAGCAGCTTATGCAGTCTGGCGAGCCGCTTGATTATTACGTCGTACCGGAAGCCAAAATGAAGGAATTTGCTCAGCTTGCGAAAAAGTACGGTATCCAGTACTGTGTTGCGATGAATCAGGATGGCGCCTATGATCTTGTCGTCAAGAAAAGCGACAGTCCGAGAATCAACCGGATTGCCGAACATCTGGGAATCGGACAAGTCCAGGGCGGTATCAATATGGATGTGAACGATGAAGAAAAGGCAAATGCTACGAATATAACCCCGGAGCAGGAGCTGATGCAGGACATGATGAGTCCTAATAAGAATGAAAGAGAGCACGACGAAGTAAATTTCGGACAGGAGCTGTCGGAGGAAGAACCAGCATTCGGCAGCTCATCAACCAGTTTTAATCAGCGCGAAAGTGTGATGGATCAAGTTAACAATTATCAACAGGCGCAGGAAAGCGCACGTGACATGTTTGCTGGAGCGAGAAGTTTGCGAGAAGCATCTATGAGCGATCTGCCGGATGGAGCAGAACCGATCGTCGTCGATATCGGCTGGGACAGACCAGTGACGAGATACAATGAAAACGGAGAGCAGCTTTTCCGGGGCAAGACTGCAGAGCAGATGAACGACGTCGACAAGATTCAATACATGGTCGATCAGGAGATGCTTGTCAATGGAAAATTATCAGACGATTTCATAAGACAGATGTATGTATCGGGATACAGAGTTGACGAAAACGGAATTGTATCACGGGATGATGGCGTGAAGCTTACCAGTAAGGAACGTATGATGATCGCGGATATGATGCGTGAACCGGAACGAGGAAGAACAGCAGAAAAGTCAATGCTCGATACTGCAGCAGCAACTATTAAGGAGGTGACAAAACATGAAACTAGACAATAAATGGATCGGACAAATGGCGAAATGGACGTTATCCGATCCTTCAGCATTAAAAATGTATCTGGATATTATGTCCAAATGCCCTGATTATTCGGTCAATAATCAGCTTTTGTTGATGTACGAAAGTCAGGAGCGACCGTTTACGATGATCAAAGCACAAGACACTTGGGAAAGACAGGGTGTTACGATCAACCAGACAGCCGGTGCATATTCCATCTGGGAGCCTGATAAGGACGAAAATGGAGAGGTAATCTATCTCGAAAACAGCCGGGAGCCAGCTGGATATCATTATAAATATATGTACGATGTCAACGACACCAATTACAGTTATCAGCCTGTGTCACCAACAAGCGAACAGGCGCTTGAATCCTTACTGACGCGAAATGAAATTCCGGTCAGCGTCGTGGATGAGATTAAAAATGTAAGCGGCGCACGTGCGATGTACTCACCTAAAGATAAGGTAATATATGTTGTTCGGTCTGGGAAGGTTCCCGCAGACGAATTTTTTACAGCGATTGCAACTGAGATGGGACACGCCATCTGTCATAGTCAGATGAAGGACACTACGATGACCTACAACCGGGCACAGTACCATTTTACATGCTGTACGGCAGCCTATGCGCTTGCAACTAAGTATAATGTCAGTACAGCTGCGGTCAATATTGACAATCTTCCTGATCGATTGATCAAAATGGGCGAACGTGCAGCAAAGAATGAACTGACACGTCTTTCCCGGATCAATAAGACAATCGACGGAGATATCCGAATGCCGATGGAGAAGATATGTATGAGAGATGCACAGATGGAGCAGGAGGTCGATCGCTATGCTGCAGGAACGTAGAAAAACGCTGGTGCTTGTACTGGTGTTGACATATCCGTTTATACTATACGGATTGATCCGGGCAGCACCATTCATAACACACAATGGTTTAAGTTATTTTATCGATAATCTGGAAAGGGATTTAAGTATTCACCCATTCCGGATTTTTTTTGTGGAACAGACGCCAAAGATCGTGCTGATCGGAACTACAATATACTTCTTTATAGGGGTTATGATTTGTGATTCATTAAAGAACACCAGAGATGGTGAAGAGCAGGGATCATCTCGATGGGCGACAATCCAAGAGATCAATCGAAAATATGCTGCAAAAGAAATAGTATTTCCCGGAGTTCCAAAGGAGATGCAGAACATGATTCTTACCAGTCAAGCAAGACTTGGATTTGATTTTCACAGGCATGGAAAAAACGGAAATACAATTATCTTCGGTGGACCCGGTACGTGGAAATCAAGAGGTTATATTATACCTAATATCATGCAGATGAATTGCAATTTTGTTGTAACCGATCCAAAGGGAGAACTTGCAAAAAAATGTGGGGATATGCTCAAGAGAATGGGATATCGAGTCGTTGTATTCGATGTGTCTAAGCCGGAAAAATCTGCATGTTACAATCCATTTGTATATTTTCGAAACGATATGGATGTGCTTGATTTTGTCAATAATTTTTTTGCTTCACAGGAGCAGAAAAACACTCAGAAAATGGATCAGTTCTGGGATGATCAGGCGAAAAATCTGATGATGGCTTTTTGCTTTTTGTTATATCACGAAGCACCGGAGGAAGAGCAGAACTTAGCGACAGTTTTGCAACTTCTTCATGCTGCGGAAATTTCAGACGAGGATGGTTTTATGTCGCCGGTTGACATGATCTTTGCGAAGCTTGAAAAAGAAAAGCCGGGGCATATTGCTGTTGGGTACTATAAGGATTATCGCAAAGGTGGCGCGAAAACACTGCAGAGCATTCAGTCTACGTTATCTTCCAAACTTGCATATTTTAACTTAGAAGCACTCCAGAAACTTACGATCACAGATGATATCGATATCCGGAGCTTTGCCACACAAAAGACTGCTTTGTTCTGTGTGACGCCAGATTCCAAGGCAAGCTTGAACTTCCTGATCGGAACACTATATCAACAAATGTTTCAGCAATTATATGATCTTGCAGATGATGTATACGATGGACCATTACCGATGCACATTCGATTCCTGATGGATGAGTTTGCTAATATTGCATTACCGGACGATTATCATAAGATTTTATCAACAGCCAGATCTCGTAACATTTCGTTCGCGATTGTGCTGCAAGATAAGAGCCAGATTGAAAAGACTTTTGAGACATTGCATAAAACAATTCTGGGAGACTGTTCAGAATGGTTGTTCCTTGGCAGTAACGAAAAAGAGACTTGCGAATACTTCTCAGCATTGGTCGGCAAAGAGACGGTCATGTCAAGATCAACCAGTCAATCGCATGGTGTAAATGCAAATTATACTGTGCAATATACACCTACACAGCGAGATTTAATGACACCTGACGAAATGCGAAGAAAATCGAACAAGCTTGCAATCTTGATCATCGAAGGTGAAAATGCTTTAAGGGACGAAAAGTACAATATGAATCAGCACCCTAATTATTACATGATTGCCGAAGGTAAGAATTTGACAAGAACGGAAGATCCGGCGAAGATCTACGACTGGGGTAGCACGAAGCAAGCAAAGGCACATATGGAATGGCAGTGGAATATCTCCAAGAAAGACAGAGATAAAGTTGTCCGGGTGGATGAGATTGAAGCAGATGGCGTAGTTATGAGTGAAGAAGAGCTGCTGGATAAACTGGCAGCATAAGATTTGAATAGGAGGATAAAAATTATATGGATAAAAAATTGAAAATGAGAAAGAACGTGATCTTATACATGTTCGGAATGTTAGCAGTCCTCATGGGCTGCTTTTTTTATACCCCGAAAGAGGCGCATGCAGCAGGACGAACTTCTGTAAATTTGCAGATAAGTAATACGGTACAGACAGTTGTGCAGCAAGAAGATGTTCCAGAAGATGCTATCAAACCCCTCACAAGAGGTAAGAGCTTACTATCGGAGTTAGTAAAATTTGCTGGATGGGCAGCGTTTATTTTAGGGTTAGCTTTTTTTGGATTTTCATGGTTCTCACATCAAATGGATCAGAGAATTGGTGGATTTATTGCAATGATTGTAGGAGCAGTCATTTCATTTGGTCCCAAAATTGCGGATTGGATTACATCATAAATAAAGGAGCATGCCTATGAACTGGATATTAGCAACGCTGCAGGCATCGATTGCGTTTTTTGATGCGTGGATGAGCCAGTTGTATGACGTTGTAATGCTTGATCCCATATCGTATCAAAATGGAACGATATGGGAGATTGTCAGCAAAATCTATGATGCGCTCATGGGACCTGCAGTATCTATTTTAGTTATTGGATTTTATCTCGCACTAATTCACGACAGTGGGGAATTTATTAAAACAAGACGAGCAAGTTCAATCGCATGGACATTCATCCTCTTGTGTATTACAGCAACATTATTACAGGGGGGAAAATATGTTTTACTTTTAATCTTTTGGTGTTTTAAAGAGATTTTACAGACTGTTACCGGTCCAAATGGAACCAATTTCCTTGATTTGTCATGGGTAGAACTTCCTCAGCAGGTTAAGCTTGCGACAGCGGGGCTTGGAGCAACAAAAGCGACACTGTTCTTTATTGTCACGTTGATTTTTTCACTTGTGATTCTGGTATGTGGCTTTACGATTATCATGGTTGTATATGGACGATTATTTAATATCTATCTGCATATCGCAGTAGCACCGCTTGCGCTTGCTTGCGGTGCTGCAGGACCACTTAGAAGCACTTTTGCAGCTTATTTACGTTCGTTTGTTGGAGTATGTCTGCAGGGGGTTGTGATTGTCGTTGTATGTATGATTTTTTCGGCGTTTGCAAATAATTTTGATTTTAATACAGTGCAGACAGAGCAGATTGCAGAGTTAAAGGAAGATATGACAGAAGAAGAATTTTCGGACTGGTGGGAACAATGGGGAATGTCAAGCAAAGAGCTTGAAGCGAAAAAGGCAGAGGTACTCTGGGCTTATTTATCCCAGATGCTATTTTTGTATCTGGTAATGGCTGGCATGATTAAGGGTGCCGATTCATGGATTCACCAGAAACTTAATTTATGATTTAGAAGGGAAGTGACTATATGCTTGAAGCAAAATCGAATAAAGAAATATTAAAAATAAAGACATCCATGCTTGGATTTACTCCGGGGCAGGTTGTTAGTATCACGCTTGGCATGATCGCGGGATCAATTACATATTATGTCCTTCCGGTGCCTGATTTTTTTAAGCTGCCGGTTGTTGCCGTAGTGATTATATTTATCTGCAGTTTTGGATTCGTTAACGTTGACGGGATGAACGTGTGGCAGATTATAAGAGCAATGATTTCGACATGGCGGATGAATAGGCATCCGCTTGTGCTGAGAGGAAGGAGGGAAGATTATAATGGCAGTGACAACAATAATGCAGAACGACCTGACACAGGACCGAACGAAAAAAACGAGAAGTCAGGATATTATACCTATTAAACAAATCTGTGAAAATGGTATGTTTAAGCATGCTGGAAATAGATGGAGCATGACATATGATATAAAAGATATTGACTATAATTCAGCAGCCAACGAAGAGAGAATAACAGTATATGACAGTTGGGAAAAGATTCTTAATACGTTGGATAGTTCTAAGGCATCAATGAAGATAACTCTTCTAAACCGCCGGATGAACAAGAAAGATCGATTACATCAAATACTTTTACCAACAACAGTAGGAGATGGATATGATTATATCCGAATGGCTTATAATCGGTTACGTTATGATGATATTCAAGGTGACAAAGGATTTATCCAAAACAAATTTCTTACATTTTCAATCGCCAAGAAAAATCAAGAAAAGGCAGAGAATTTTTTTAGCCGGATGGAAAGAGATCTGAACAAGAAGTTCTTGACATTTAATTCTGGAATTAAAGCACAGACTATCTATCGACGAGGTGAAGTGCTGCACAGCTTCCTGCATGCCGGACGTGAATCAGAATACAACTTTGCATGGAATTCAGATAAGGGAGCAGCGACAAATACAAGAAAATTTATTGATCGATTAGCACCAGATATGTTTCGACCATACGCTGATTTTTTTGAGTTAAATAATATGGTGGGACGGAGCATGTTACTCCGCACGTGGGGTACAAGTATTCAGGATGATTTTTTCACACGGCTTGCCGAAGTTCATACGAATCTCGTTGCAACCTGTGATATAGTTGCAGTCTCAAATTCTGAAGCAAGAAAACTAATTGAGAGAAAGGATGACAGCGTAGAGACCAGTGCGAATCTGTGGTCAGGCAAGCGAAGTGTCAAGGAAGGTGCAGCAGAACGGCTCCCAAGACAGATTGCAAAGAATAGAAAGGTAATTGATGCTTATAACAATGCGATGGATTATGGCAATCAGAAGATGTTTTTAGTGCAGGTATTCGTGTGCTTTCTGGCAGAAGATATGAATAAGCTGGATGAATATACAGATAGTATCCTTGATGTTGCAGGGGATTATAATTGTGAGATGTCAAATATGTATTATCAACAGCTAAAAGGACTTATAGATGCGCTTCCGTTTGGCGAAAGGACGATACAGTATCTTCGTGACTGTGATACAGACACAACTGCAATTTTGCTTCCTTTTAACAGTGTACAATTAGCGCAGAGCACAGGTATACCGTATGGCAAGCATGAAGAAACGAAGCAGCAACAATGGGTAGACCGTCGAAAACAAGGATCTGGTCATGAATGGATACTTGGTGAAACTGGATTTGGAAAATCAGTGGATGCAAAGCTTAAAATATTATATGAAGTACTGTTAACAGATGGTGACAGCATCATATTAGATCCTGATGGGGAATATGCACCACTTGTACGTGCTCTGGGAGGACAGATAATTCGGGTTGGTAAAGATCCTATCAATGTGGCAGAATTTTCCGCTGATTATGGTTATGTAGATGAGAAGCAATCTGACGATCCAATCACGAAAAAAAGTAATCTGATACTATCCTTTATGGAGGCAATTCTTGATGCTGGAACACGCTTTGGCGAAACAGAGAAGTCTCTGGTTGACAGGGCAGTACGTACACTTGGAGAAAGTGTACTTTCGGGCACATATCAGCAGATGACGCTAGTGGATATTTACGATTTGCTCTTACAATATCCTGAACCAGCGGCACAACAGCTTGCACTTGCGTCAGAGAGGCATATAAAAGGCTCTTTTAATTCTTTTGCAAAACAAACAAGAGTTCAGATAACGAGTCGGCTTGTATGCTATGATCTCTCAACTCTTAATAAACAAGAAAAAGATGCAGGCATGATTGTTATTTTGGATCAAATTGACCAGAGATTGATACACAACCGGAAGCTTGGAAAGGCAACCTATATAACTTTTGATGAAATGGATTATTTCTTCAAACATCCGGCGGCAACACTCATCATTGAAGATTTCTTTGAGAGATGCCGTAAATATGGAGGATTTCTTCGAGCAATCGTACAGAATGTTACGAAGATACTGCAGAATCCGGCAGCAACAACAATGCTTAAAAATTCAGAAAATGTTATCATGTTTAAGCAGATGAAGTTGGATGCGATTCAGCTTGCCGATATGTATGGCTTGTCTGGTATTCAGATTAGGAATTTGGAAAACGCAGAACCGGGGCATGGAATTGCTAAAATTGGAAATGTTATTTTTGCACTGGATGATACGATACCTAAAGAATCCGAAATCTACCCGCTCGTAGATACTACAGTGGTAAAAAGTGCATAGGTGGTGGTCGTATGCTGGTAAATACACAGAGAGATACGGATATTGTAGCTGTATCAAATAGGACAGCACCGGAAGAAGATAAAGAAAGCTGGACGCGTGAAAAAGCACTCGAACGAAATAAGACTAAACTGCAGGAAAAAGACGAAGAGACGGCACCGGAATATCTGGACACCGTTGAAACTCTACACGAAAAGATTTTATCCATGAGTCAGCAAGGCACAGAAAGAAAGCCGAAAAATACTGAAGAATCTGGAAAAAACTATGTTGTAACAAAAGGAAAAACAACAAAAAGGAAGCCCGTAGATGAAGGATTTTGTGTAAATTCAAAAGTAACAGAAGTAGTAACAGACAGTGTACAGGAGTTTGCCAGTATTTCTGATGCGGAATATGCTGGACGTCAGAACCGGTCAGACAGTGATCCTGACTATACCGGAATGAATGTGATTCGAAGATCTGCGAAAGCGGTGTCCGGCTTTGTAATGAAAGAAATTCTAGTACTTATAAAAGCGGTTGCAACAACCGTTGGCAAGCTAGTACTTATGTCGGTTGCAGCGGCAATTATTGTTGTAACAATCGCTGCTGGTGTTCTTCACTCCGTATCCAGCACAGAGGATGAAGCAGGAGAAGCTGCAGCACAGTATGAGTATCACAGCTACAATCAGCATAACTACACCGGGCAGGCAAACAAGGCGTGCGGCGTGACAGCCGCAGCCTCTGCTCTGCGGAGCTTAGGGCTGCAGATCACACCAGATATGCTGGAGCAACATAATAACAATCATGTAGGGTTGTGGTATGGCGCGGATGCATGGGTTAATAACCACTATCCCGTGCAGATAACAAGAGGGACGGTATCTGCAGATACGATCGATCAGGCATTGCAGCATGGATCGTTGTGTGTTGTTTATTTACATAATAATTGCGATGTGAGTTCCGGGAGCAGTCAATGGAATACCGGGCAAAATGTATCAGGTGGTGGCTGCCACTGGATTACGTTGATCGGGTACACGGAAGCTGGGTTAATAGCTGCACTTGATCCTGCAGATGGAACCGGAAATGAAGAATACTGCAGACCTGAAAACTGTGAGGGCGGCACAACAGATAAAGCAATCTCTATGGAAGAAGTCATGGAAAGCTGCAGCAATATCTATGTGATCACACCGACAGAAACAAGGACAGATAACGAGAAGCTGCTTGCAGCATTGATCTATAGCGAAGCAGGCGCATCCTATGAAGATAAACTTGCAGTCGGTACAGTAGTTATGAACCGATTGGATATGCAGTATGGCGGAGCACTGACACTAGAGGATGTCATATACGCGCCGAACCAGTTCGCAGGAACAAAGACTGATAATTTCCGTAACGCGCTTCAAAACGGAGCACCGGCACAATGCCAACAGATAGCATATGAGATACTTCACGAGGGAAAACGTTCAGACAAGATTCCTTCAAGCTGCATGTCCTTTATGGCGCTGTCGATTAGCGAAAGCGAGATGCGCCGAAGAACCGGCTGCACGCAATTTATTATTATAGATCAGCGTTTCGGCTGGTAGCGGAGATGGTTTAATTCCGGGTTCGATTCCCGGAACTCTGCTTTGATGGTATACAGGAAAGACAGCAACCTATGAGCCATTATACAATATGACGAGATCAGGAAATCGATCAGCCGTCATTTTTTGTGCACTTTTCATCAAAAAATCAACTTAAATATGCCAAGGGACGAGTGCGCCATTTTTTAGGAATGCTTGGGGATGGTCTGTGGTCATGTTCCCCCTTCCCACACCCTACCCCCTCATACCGGGATGTTTACCAGACGAAAGAATGAGGGATAAAGATAGATGTTGGTATAATGTACAAGAAAAGGCGAACAAATGTTTGCGCAGTAAACATTATTATGGTAAAATTAAGGCAGTTAAATATTTATGGAGGTATAATAAATGGTTACTTTGAGTTTTGTATTTGATGATGCAGAGGTGGATTCTTCTGGTTATACACGAGATGAGCTTCTGGAACCTATGCGGGAGCATGCGAAGAAATATGGAATAACAGAGACAAGCTATGGAGTATTTTCAATGGATGGAGAATATGCATTAGGGGCAATTGGCAGATATGCAGTGCATATGTCAGATGAATTTATGAATTATTTTGATGCAATCATATTGGATGTGAATGGAAATATTGAGGATTGCAAAACGGAACTTATGAAAGCGAGAGAGACAATCCATGTATGAAAATCAGGTGATACAAAAACAAATCGCATTTGATATTGATACAAAAGTAGCAGAAAAAATCTTCGGATCAAGTTACAGGTCAATATACTTTTATATTGAAGATACGATGAAAAAGAACGGATATAAGCATCTGCAGGGAAGTGTTTACCAAAGTATTTCTCCGGTAGGTTATATGCAGGTGATTACTCTGTTGGAACGAATGATCGAGAAAAAGCCCGGATTGGAAAAATGCTTTAGAGATATGCGCTTGACAGATATAACAGCGGAAAACAACTTAAATTATTTGTTTGAATATGATAGAACAATAGGAAAATATCCGGACAAATCAAGAAATTCAAAACAAACATACCGGGAACGTGACACAAGATAAAACTGATTCAGGATGCAGCCTGTTTGGTTCTGGAAGATTAACCAGAGCCGGATAGGCTGCTTTTTTGTACAGAATTATATTTTCAATATTGATCTCTTTTATTTTCGTCCCGGTTCCAGAAAAGTAGATTTTGTCGATGTTTATATTCCTAAAAGGAGCAAGCAGGGGATTAGTGTTCATTGTATAAATACAATGCCACAAATCCCGCTTGTTGGGGTGTTCCCCAATCCCCCAGAAAAAAATAATACGAAGTGTAGCTGCAGATGCAGCATTGGAACGATGAATAAGAAATTTACACTGAATTGTGTAAAATAGAAAAAATACTTAATTTGTACATTTTTAGATTTTCGAGAACTTTGATAAAATAAAACATGCAAGGGGTTGAATTGGCATACCCTTGCATGTTCATTGATAAGTTCATAAGTCACAGCGATGTTTAATTCACCCGTTAGCCCGCTGATTAACTTATTTTGATTCAGTTCGTTTTCGAGTATATCATAAAGTCTGTTGATCTTGAAAATGTATGAATGAGAAAAGCGAAAAGACAGTGATTCAACTGGAAGATACGGAGCGATGAAGGGGATGGCGACCATGAGATCGGGAGCCTTCGGAAGGATAATAATACTTGGTATGGAACAAAGCATGCCCTGTGTGTAGGAGCACAGATGCTGGATGGCATATGTCAGAGTGAGGGATGAAACTCTGGATCGCGATGGACTATAAATTATATATTGGTTTAGGACAAGGATAGCAGTCTGAGACCGCTATCCTTTTTCTTACCAGAAATGGTATAATAAAGTCAGGAGGAAATGAATATGAATTACCACATGGATGAGCTTCTGACAACAAAGTTTGAGGATATGGAACGAAAGATATATTCGGCTGTGTGTGAAGCAGCTAGGCAGATGACGAGAGAATTGCTCGAAGAGCTTGATAGTCACCTAATGCAAACAAGAGATAAAAAAAGATATGCAAATAAGCAGATACGAAAAGCAACGGTTAAAACGATATATGGGGAAGTCGAATATAACCGGCATATGTATTTAGATCGAGAGACTAAACGCTATGTGTACCTTTTAGAAGATCAGATGAAAATGGAAAAAATTGGAGCTGTTTCATCTAATCTGGCGAAAATAATTAGTGAAGCTGCAGCGGAAATGCCATATCGAAAAACAGCAGAGTTAATATCTCAGACGACAGGACAAATAATTAGCAGTCATGGAGCTTGGAACGTCGTGCAACAGATAGGCAAAGAGATAAGCAAGGAAGAAGAAATTATCTTGTCTGAGATGGAAGAAGAAACAACCAGAGGCGAGACAGAAACGCCAATTATCTTCATGGAAGCAGATGGCGTTTATTTGAATATTCAGAAAAACAGGAAGAAAGCAAAATCACAGGAAATGAAACTTGCAACCGTTTATTCCGGTTGGAGCGAAGATGGAAAAAAATTAGTTAATAAGAAAGTGCTTGCCGGAATGACCGGTGCAAACAAATTTAATACGAAAACAGAAGCACTCATCCAGAGTGTTTTTCATATAGATGCAGACCAAATCCGAGTATTAAATGGCGACGGAGCTGCTTGGATCAGCAACACCTATAATCCGGAACGGATCTTTCAGCTCGATCGATTCCATATTGTTAATAAGATTCATGGTGGCATTAAACATAAAAAAATTGCATCAAGGATTCTTGATAAAATAATGTCGGGAAATTATGAAAGTGGTCTGCAGGATATCGAGACATATATAAATAGCATCGATGATGACCAACACAAGACAGATCTGAAGAATGCAAAGGATCTATATAGATATTTGAGTAACAACATCGATGGACTTCCGCGCTGGCAAGATCAGCTCAGAAAAATGGGTATTGATCTGCAGGCTCCTGAAGGACAGATATACAAAAACATGGGTGTGCAAGAGAACCAGAACTGTAGCCTTATCACTAATCGGATGAAAGGGCGCAAGATGCGCTGGTCAGTCGGTGGAGCTGATAATCTGGCAAAGATAATCTACACTCGCGAAAATGGTGATCTAGCAAAGATTATTGAAAAATATGATGGCGAGATTATGATTCCCAATGATTATATGGATCAGATAAAAGTATTATCGGCAGATCAGGTAAAACAGGTAGTAGGCAAAGGAAGTAAATGGGTAGATACCATTCAAGTAGGATTGCCGGCACTTGGTAGCCCAGTTGGTAATTATACAGATGCATTGAGAGCTTTAAGTTTAGGAATCCAAGACATGTGAAAATAGAATAAAATATTGTATAAAATGACAAGGCAAGGTATAATCAAAGGCAGATAAGTTCAGTTTTTTCAGTTCAAAAAATTTTCCTTGAAACAAATTGATATTTATTCAAAAAGATTATCAAGGAAAATGAAGCTCCCACACTTTGGTAACACATTCACCGTATTGTTTCTTCTTGTTTTATCTGACAGTTTGTGCTAAAATAATCTAAATGTTGTGTTGTATTGTGTCGATAACACAGTTGACAACATGCGCGGATAAATGCGTAGAAAACGAGCAGGAGGAGTAACACCATGATATTTGTGAAGTCGGAAGACTTGAAATATGGTATGCGTCTGGCAAAACCAATCTACAATAAGACTGGCGTTTTGCTGTATGAGCGTAATACAAGACTGACACTTCAGGGTATCGAGAGTGTAAAGAACTTCGGGCTGCTTGGACTTTATATTCTGGAGCCAGCGGAGCCAGTGCCGCCGATGTCGGAGGAAGATTTGGACTTTGAGCGTTTTCAGACGATGGCGGTGTTCAGTATCCGGGAAGAACTGGATAACATCATTGCCGGCAGAGAGCCAATCAATCTGAAGCGTCTGGCGAATGCGATCATCACGAATTATGGACGATTGGATCATAAGATTACATTCACACAGAATCTTCGTTCCACGACGGATTATGTGTATAAGCATGTAATCAACACAGCCATTTTATGTGCGCTGATTTCAGCACAGGTGTATTACACACCGACAGAACAGGAAGAGCTGGTATTGGCAGCACTGCTGCATGATATCGGAAAGCTGTTATTGCCGAACAAGGTGCGGGAAAAATACGATGATTACGATACGAATGATCTGATCATTGTCAAGAAGATTCAGAACGATGGACTGGGACTGCTCAGACCGGAGATCGGAATTGACAGCGGCGTCCGCAGAATCGTAGCCCAGATTCATCGCATGGAATATGGAAACAGTAATCTGGAACAGGGCAAGATTTTAAAAAGTACAAAGATTTTGAAAGTTGCGAATCTGTTTGATACGATGACCTGCATGAAGATCAGTGAGGAAGCGATATCGGAGATCGCAGCGATCAAATATCTGTTATTGAATAAAGACGAGTTCGATGAGGAGATTGTAGGTGCACTTATCAAGAGTATCAACATCCTGACACCGGGTGTCTGTATCGAACTTACGAACCGTGAGAAGGGACTTGTCATATCGGAGAATCCGCAGAATATTCTGCGTCCGGTTGTTTTAGGTTTCTCGACGAATAAAATTTATGATTTGAGTAATAATGGTGTATATCGGCGTTACCAGATCGTTGATATAATGAAGACTATGGATAATCGTATCAAGGTTGACCGGGAGCGATTGGAAGAGTACATGAATAAGCGATGATTGGAAGCAATTATCGCTTGTTCCATTTATAGACAAAAATACATCCGAATCCGAACGAGGGGGTATGCAAGATGGCAGAAAATATATTTAATGAAAAACAGGATTATATCGTTGCGGCGCGTGACGAGGTTATAAAACGGGATGAATATGCGGCAAATATTGACCGCATGAAACAGCAGCAGAAGAAGCTGTCAAGAAGCATTGCTTCAGAAGAAAAGTCAATTGCGGATGAGATTGCGACGACGATCAAGAAGCGCCGACAGGACATTCAGTCGACCTACGATGACCGGCTTGATGATAACCGTGCACGGAAAAAGAAGGTGGCGAACAAGCGAGACAAGAAAAAAGAGGAGCGCATGGACAAACGCTATCACGAGGAGACGAAAAGCCTGCGGGAAAGCGATAAGGATCTTAAGGTTGAGATGCAGACGTTGCTGCGTAAATATAAGCTTCCATCTTTCTGTGGAAAGAAATTATACTTTGCGTTGTTTTATGCACGGAATGTGCGCGAGTTTGGCTTGAAGCTTCTGACATTTATAATCGGGTTCGGTGGCATTCCGGGACTTGTGACATTTCTGGTGAAAAAACTTGTACTCGATACAAAGAAAGATATCAATGTTGCGTTCTGGTGTGCGCTGATAGCGGCAGGAACGCTGATCGTATTATTACTGATCTATTTTGCAATTTACAGTAAGACGAAGCTGAAGCATATGGATGCGATGACACAGGCACGGAGTATCCGTGACAAGATGATCGCGAACAAGAAGCAGGCAAATGCTATCCGTCATTCCATCAACAAAGATCATGATGACAGCCAGTATAATCTGGATGCCTATGATGAGAAGATGGATAATCTGGATGCAGAGGCAGATGCGATTGGTAAGGAGAAGCAGGAAGCACTCCGGTCGTTCGAGGAAGAGACGACATCCATGATCACAGAGGAAATCAATAACCGCAGACTTCCGGCATTGGAGGCAATGAAGGAAGAAAAAGCAAACATGGAAAATGAAATTGCTGCGGAGGAAAAACGCTTTTCGGATCAGACACTTTTGATCGCGAATAAATACGCTGCCATTCTTGGTGAAGATTTGTGCAGACAGGATAAGCTGGAAGATTTGATTGCGATCATGCAGGAGGGACAGGCGGATACGGTTTCGGAAGCGATCGCAGTTTACAAAGGTCAGAAGGCGTCCAGATAACGAATCGAATATTTGAGTGCGTTCGCAATGCAGTCTGCGAGCTGCATGACTGTGTACAGACGGGTGGATTGCAAAAGACCCGGATGTCCACCAGACACGTTTACAATGCCGGTAATGGAGAGATCTCCGATTGCCGGCAATTTCTTTTTTACACCTTTTCCGGGCAGGATAGGACCGTCGTTGATCGTGACAAGTCCGACGTGGGAGCTGCTTCCAAGCGAAGCATCGACTGCGATAACAAATGGATTTTCATAATTGTTTCGGATATCGTGCAAGGCGTCATGGATATTCAGGGCATGGACGGGCGCAGACAGACAGCCCATTACATGAAACGTTTCACTGTAATTTAAGAGCTGTTCGCCGACAAGCGGACCGAGACAATCGCCTGTGGCGCGGTCGGTTCCAATACATAAAATAATCGGGGTGTATTGTTCGATTTCAACATCCTGTAAATATTCCAGAATACATTTTCCAAGCTCGATATGGGCATAACCCTGCGCAACATCGAAATATTGAATCCCATTTCTGCGTTCTGCGATTTCCTTCATAAACACCTCGGCCACGTTTGCTCCTTCTATACTCTATGCAGAAAGTATTAACAAGTTGTTAGAAAAATAAACAAAGCTGCAATCTGTTTCCTTTTCTGTCGCAGAATACATGTTGTTGAAATAAGTTGCGGTGGAAAGCCAGATTCAGGCGACAGGTTTCGAAGCACAGAAAAAGACGCTGATGCTATATTCTATAAAACGAATTATGGAGGCGTAGCATAGCATGATTGAAGTTATCTATGATAAGGACAAGGAAAAAGACAAGCAGGAATCAAACGAAAAAAATGAGCACGAGGTAAGCGTGAACCTGCGCCTGCCGAAAAACATAAGACAGATCGGATCGCCGGATGGACATAAGCGCATCTATATGGAAGATTATGTTGTTACATATCTGAACTATATTGCAAGACCAGGCAGCACGCAGGCGAGAGGTGCTATTTTACTTGGCGAAAGCAAGAAATCAGATGCAGGAGATGTGATTTTTATCAGTGGTGCGGTTGATGCACAGAATATCGAATTTGATATGGATGAGAGTGAATTTACACAGGAGATCTGGACCGAAATCTATGATCAGGTCAAACAGTTTTTCCCGGGACTATCCGTGATGGGATGGTTTCTGTCGCGTATGGGATTCTCAACGGCGATCAATGATAAAATCGAGAAGATGCATGTGGAGAATTTCCCAGGAAAGGACAAGGTGTTATTTATCACCGATTCACTTGAATCAGAAGATGCATTTTATATGTATGAACATGGACAGCTTGTAAAACAGAAGGGCTATTACATTTACTATGAGAAAAATGAGGCAATGCAAAACTATATCATGAAACAAAAGGGGGATGCCCCCTTGGAACAGTCCGAGATTCAGAGAAAAGATGAAGAAATCGTGCGACAATTCCGCCGCAAAAACAAAGATCTGCCGGAAAACAAAGATACCGGAGTCGGATTTGTGTATATTGCAAGTTCTTTTGTCGTACTCGCACTCCTGGCGATGGGAATCACAATTGTGAGCAATTACGACAAGATGAAGCAGATGGAAGTATCAATCAACCGGCTGGAGGTCACGGCGGATACGACAGTGGATACGGATTATGTAGAAGCGATGGCGACGACAGAGCTGCCAGTGGCAACTGGAAATGATGCAGCTGCGAGCACAGACACAACGGAAGGAACTGCGGTTGATCCAGCACAATCGGATAAAACAGTTACCACGGAGACTTCTGCAGAACCTGCTGAGACGGAATCTGTGACAACGGAAACGACATTGCCGGTAGCGGCAGAGCAGGATCAGTATTATATTATTCAGGAGGGGGATTCACTAAGCTCCATTGCATTTACACGGTATGGGGACGCCGATCTGGCGGCGAAAATCGCTGAGGCAAATGACATTGGAATCGATGACAACATCTTTGTTGGACAGAAAATACTCCTACCAAACCTCCAGTAAATGTGCTATACTTTATTGGATTATGGAGTTGTATATTAGTATAGAGGAAATGCAATGAGAAAAAAAGAAGAAGCTACAAATGAAAAAATAATTGATGCCGGTGGTTCGGAAATTGCGGGAAAAAGAAATGCAGAGCAGTTAGAGAGCGAACATAAAAAACATCGTGCGTGGAAGATTGGAATCTTGATTGTGCTTGTGTTTGCAGCGGTTGCGTATGTGATAGGCACACGCTGGGAATATAAGGGGTATAAGGTTGTTGAGAGTAACCAGACTGATTATTCGAATACAGCAAGCTATATCCGATTCAGTGACAATCTGCTCAAATATACGCCAGATGGAGTTTCCTATATCAATGCTAAGGGAGAAACTGTCTGGACGACAGGTATCAATATGAAGGTCCCGGTTGCGGTGGCAAGTGGGGATTATGCGGTGGTTGCAGATATGAACGGCAATACAGTCTGCGTATTCAGCACATCCGGCGAGGTAAGCAGCCAGACGATGCAGTATCCGGTCTGCGATATTGATGTCGGCGATCAGGGTGCATTTGCGGTTGTATTGGAAAGCGAAAAGACCAACTATGTAAATCTGTATACCCGCAAAGGTGAAATTGTATATGAGATCCAGACGAGTATTGATAAGAGTGGATATCCGTTAGATATTTCGATTTCAGACAATGGAGAGAAGCTGTTTACAAGCTACATGAATGTAGGAAACATGGTCATGGAAAATACACTGGCAGCCTATAATTTTGGTGAGGTTGGACAGAATAGTAATGCAGACCGTCTGGTTGGAAGTTATTCCTTCTCGGATCAGGTATTTTCCAAGGTGCAGTTTGTAGATAACGATACCGTTGTTGCATTTGGTACAAAGGCAATCGAAATCTATACGATGAAGGAAAAACCGGTTTTAAAAAAGCATATTGTCTTCAATGATGAGATTCGGAGTATTTTTTACGGAGACGATTATATTGGCGTGATCCAGAAAAATACAAATGAAAATACGGATGCGCTTTACACCCTGCATGCCTATAATCTGCGGGGAAAAGAGATGTTTTCAAAATCGTTATCCTTTGACTATGATAATATTTTCGCAGGAAAAGATGAGATTATTGTAACAGGTGGAAACGACTGCGCTATTTTCCGGAAGAATGGCTCTGTTAAATTTGAAGGCGAATTAAAGAGTCGGATTCGAAGTGTGGTGCCAAGTGGAAAACGTCTCGAATATGTGGTTGTATATGAAAATGAAACGCAGGTAATCAAATTGAAGAATGCATTATCAGAAGGCTCACAGAGAGGGAACAGCAACACAAAGACAAAATCAGATACTCCGGTTGCAACGCCAGCAAATGCAGCTACATCGGGTGACGCACAATAAGAACATAGGGTAGAATTTAAATATGGTATATATTGTAATACTTGCAATCCTGACAGGTATGTTTATAGGATTTCGGAGAGGATTTCTGCGGTCAGTCTTTAAATTGCTGATCACGATCCTCTCTGTTGTGCTGTCATACGTTCTTGCACCGTTGATTGCAAATTGGGTAATTTCATACACGACACTGGATGATAAACTGCAGGCATCCATTGCATCACAGATGGAGGAAACAGCAAGACAGCAGGTGAAAAATCAGTTAGAGGCATCCGTGGGGCAATATGGCATCACAGTTACAGATGACATGGTTAATGCAGCACTTGACACACAACTAAGTGAAAATCAACAGGCAGATATGCTATATCAGATCTCCATGCCGGAAGATGCAAGAGAAACGATCCTGCAAAATGCATCTGCGAATGTAGCAGATTATGCAGCGCGCTCCTTTTATCAATATGTAGCGGGATGCTTGGCAAAAATGATTGTGCGGGCAGGCATCTATGTGCTGACGTTCCTCGTCATCAGTCTGTTGTTATTCCTATTATATATGTTATTGTCCCTTGCGCTTCGCATGGCATCTCTTGGCGGCTTGAACCGGGTGATGGGAGCTGTGTTTGGTGGGGCACAGGTGTTAGTGTATATATGGATGGTATTTATCATCCTGCATTATGTCGTGGGAACCTCCGCAGGCAATGTATTGATGCAGCAGATACAAGATAATGTGGTGTTATCCTTTATAGATTCGCACAATTTGTTGCAGCCACTTGCGGATCGTATGATTGCGAAAATATTCTAAACACAGATGAAAAATGGAGCTGAAAAAGAACCACAGAAAAAATTGTAAAAAAATGAAAAATAGGGTTGACTTTCAGATTTCAGAGTGATATTATAAGCAAGCTGTCGCTGATACGACAGCACAAAAAAGGAATCAATAAAAATTGAATCGTCAAAAAGAAATGAAAAAAGTTCTTGACAAAGACGAGACAAAGTGGTATCCTTTAGAAGTTGTCGCTAAGAACGACAAAACAACGAACCTTTGA